>OGEP01002189.1_pt1 | contig 17963 bp, 18 predicted proteins | sample 1570721 | NCBI WGS metagenome assembly OGEP01 (sample SAMEA2582131, study PRJEB24529) | metagenome | biome: Human gut stool | place: China | collected 2011 | reverse complement strand
GACTGGTGGAGATGTTGTACTTCATAATGTGATCCCGAAGCATCTGGAAGCAACCAGTGCAAAGCTGACAGAACTTGGATGTGAGGTCACCGAGTATGATGATGCGGTTCGTGTGAGAGCAGTCGGCAAGCTGCAGGGAACTCACGTAAAGACCATGCCATATCCGGGATTCCCGACAGATATGCAGCCGCAGATTGCGGTAACACTGGCACTGGCTGAGGGAACCAGCATCGTGACAGAGAGTATTTTTGAAAACAGATTTCGTTATGTAGATGAGCTGGCACGTATGGGAGCTTCTATTAAGGTAGAGGGTAATGTGGCAGTGATCAGTGGTGTGGAGAAGTTCACGGGCGCAAGAGTCAGCGCACCGGATCTGCGTGCAGGTGCGGCACTGGTGATCGCAGGACTGGCTGCAGAAGGCATCACTATCGTGGACGATATCTATTATATTGAGCGTGGATATGAGAATCTGGATGAAAAGCTGCGTGGTCTGGGTGCAAAGATCGAGAAGGTAGCAAGTGAAAAAGAGATTCAGAAGTTCCGTCTGAAGGTTGGTTGACGGGAATGGAAAATATATTGCAAAATTCATACAAAACAGAAAAAAATAAATGACATCAGAAAAAGTTACATTCCGAAATGGAAACGAAGGGGTTTCAACCGATGAGAGATACAGCGGTTGGAGCTCCTCTTTTTATTACTTGTTAAGATACTTATGGTAAAGTAAAAAACTACAAGAAATAAAAAGACCATGCGGGAGTAACAACTGAGGAAGAGGAGGAATGATAAGGAAGTGCATGAGCAGGGAATGACAGTGGAATCAGTGAAGCAATGTTTGCACAGGCTGATGAAGATGTGAAAAATTCTCTCCTATATAAAGTATCACGAAAAGTATATAATGGAGAACTGATCCCTCCAGAGAGTGGTAACTTTGTATCCAATCAGAACCTGTTCAACTATCAGGCAAAAGTGCTGAAGGAATTATCAGAGAGGGAATCCTATGTAGTGGTAGAAAGATGTGCAGATTATATCCTCAGAAATCATGCCAATGCGATCTCTGTGTATTTGTATGCGTCCAAAGAAGAATGTCTGCGGCATGAGATGGAGTACATGGGATATACACAGGGGCAGGCAATGAAAGAGATCAAGCGGATGGAGCTGCAGAAATAATCATACAGTAAAAAAACCCATACAGACAGCATTAAAAGAGCTGACTGTATGGGTTTTTTATGTAGATTACTCGTTTTTGGATTTCTCAGTGATGCCATGGCGGTCTGCGTATCCGGTCAGGATCAGGGTCAGAGCACCATCTCCAGTCACGTTACATGCAGTACCGAAGCTGTCCTGCAGAGCGAAGATGGTCAGCATCAGAGCGGTACCGGTGTCGTTGAACAACAGGATACCCGTGATCAGTCCCAATGAGGCCATAACCGTTCCTCCTGGAACACCCGGAGCTCCGATGGCAAAGATGCCAAGCAGTACACAGAACAGAACCATGGTTCCAAGTGACGGCATAGAGCCATACAGAATCTGGGATACTGTCATAACGAAGAACACCTCAGTCAGAACCGATCCGCACAGATGCACATTTGCAAACAGCGGAATGCCAAAGTCAACCATATCTTTTCTCAATACAGAAGATTTTCTCGCACAGCGAAGGGCAACTGCAAGAGTTGCTGCAGAAGACATGGTTCCAACAGCAGTAATATAAGCCGGACCATAGTGCTTCACAACTTCCAGCGGATTCTTTCCAGAATATGCACCGGCGATCAGATACAGCAGAGTCATCCACAGGTAATGTCCGATCATAACGATGATGATAACTTTCAGGAAGACCGGAAGCTGTCTGGTAATGGTTCCTTCATAAGAAAGAGCACAGAAAGTGCAGGCGATAAATACCGGCAGGACCGGAATGATCACGCGGGTCACGATCTCTAATACGATCTTCTGGAATTCTTCCAGCAGTTCAGCAGTGCGGTCTGCTTTGGTCCATGTAACAGCAAGGCCTATCAAAACAGAGAAGACCAGTGCACTCATAACACTCATGATCTGCGGAATACTCAGTTCAAAGATTACTTCCGGCAGTTCCTTCAATCCTTCAGCAGTGGATACGATGGAAAGGTGCGGAATGATGTTGAATCCGGCAACCATGCTCACGAGAGCGGCACCTACAGAAGATACGTAGGCAAGGATCAGCGCGACCATCAGCATGCGGGAAGCATTTTTTCCAAGGCGCGTGATGGATGGTGCGATAAATCCGATCACGATCAGCGGAACACAGAAGGTGATCAGCTCACCGAGCAGCTGCTTTGCCGTAACAACAATGTTCATAAAAGTTTCGTTTGCAACCAGTCCGACCAGAATACCGATGATCACACCGGCCAGCAGACGGAAAGGAAGACTGTTGAGTAATTTTTTCATGTGACAAATCCCCTTAATAATGTAGATATTTTTAGTACACTTTTATCTAGTATAACGGAAGTAGGGGGATAAGACAAGAAAATGTGGAAAATTACCAGGAAAAGGCATCAAAAAGGGGAAGCTGCGAACAGCTTCCCTCCTATATTATATGAATTTATTTCAGATATTTCTTCAGGTCTTCAGCCTTGTCGGTATTCTCCCACGGAAGCTCTACATCGGTGCGGCCAAAGTGTCCGTAAGCTGCTGTCTGTTTGTAGATCGGACGGCGCAGATCAAGCATCTTGATGATTCCTGCTGGTCGCAGATCGAAGTTTTCGCGAACAATCTCTACCAGTTCAGTATCGGACAGCTTGCCGGTTCCGAAGGTATCAACTCTGACGGAAGTCGGTCTTGCAACACCGATAGCATAGGAGAGCTGGATCTCACACTTGTCAGCAAGTCCTGCTGCAACGATGTTCTTTGCTGCGTAACGTGCTGCATAAGCTGCAGAACGATCTACCTTGGTGCAGTCTTTTCCGGAGAATGCTCCGCCGCCGTGACGGGCATATCCACCGTAGGTGTCTACGATGATCTTACGTCCGGTCAGACCACTGTCTCCGTGCGGTCCTCCGATAACGAAACGGCCAGTCGGGTTGATGAAGAACTTGGTGTCTGCATCTACCATGTCAGCTGGAAGGATCGGATCGAAGACATATTTCTTGATATCCTCATGGATCTGTTCCTGAGATACTTCTTCACTATGCTGAGTGGACAGAACAACTGCCTCCAGACGGATCGGTTTGCCGTTCTCATCATATTCAACAGTAACCTGAGTCTTTCCGTCCGGACGAAGATACGGAAGAGTACCATCTTTACGAACGTCGGTCAGTCTCTTGGCCAGTTTGTGAGCCAGAGAGATGGCATACGGCATCAGCTCCGGAGTCTCGTTGGTTGCGTAACCAAACATCATACCCTGGTCTCCAGCACCAATTGCTTCCAGCTGGCTGTCATCCATCAGATGCTCTTTAGCTTCCAGGGCCTTGTCAACACCCATAGCAATGTCTGTGGACTGCTCATCGATTGCGGTGATCACTGCACAGTTGTCAGCATCAAAGCCATATTTTCCTCTGGTATATCCGATCTCGCGGATGGTGTCACGGACGATCTTCTGGATATCTACATATCCCTGGGTGGTGATCTCACCCATAACAAGTACCAGACCGGTGGTTGTGCTTGTCTCGCATGCAACACGGCTCATGGGGTCCTGTGCCATAAGAGCGTCAAGGATAGCATCGGAAATCTGGTCACAGATCTTGTCCGGATGTCCTTCAGTTACAGATTCAGAAGTGAAAAGAATTTTCTCTTTTGCCATTAGTAGCTCCTTTCAAAAATGTGTAAGTGTGAAATGATTACATTAGAAAAGTCCGCTCTTGTAAGCGGACTTGAAGTTATGGTTCAAATCCTCTTATTGTTCGAATGCTCGCTCAGGTTAGCACCTTCCTGCTATACAGGGGTTGCCGGGTTTCACAGATCCTATGTATCTCCACCGCTCTGAATAAGAGAAATCTTCTATATGGACTTTTCTACGGACTATAACCTACACTGTAATGCTGGAAATGTCAAGGGGTTTCTGATAAATTCATCTCTTTTACAAAAAGTTTATAAATAATGCTCACGATATATGGTATAATTTCTTTTAGCTGGTTCAGTATATGGAGGAAAAACAGTGAATCTGAAGACAAAATTGATCGTTACATTTGCAGTGGTGATCGCAGTGCCGCTATTCTTGATTTCCATTGTATTTGTCGGTTTTATGAGTTTGCAGCCTGCAGAGGTGGTGACCCCGCAGACGAAGGAATTTTTAGGGGAGATGCTGATCTCGGTCATCTTGATCATGGCTATGACCTGCAGCTTTCTGATGGCATGGATCTACCGGAGTATTTTAAGTCCTATTGAGACATTGAAGAAAGCAACGCAGAATATCCGTGATGGTAATCTGGATTTTGAGGTGGAGATCGAAGACAACGATGAGATCGGTGAGTTGTGTGCAGACTTTGAGGAGATGCGTCTCCGATTGAAGGAATCTACAGAAGAAAAAGTCTCTTTTGATAGTCAGAATAAAGAGCTGATCAGTAATATTTCCCATGACCTGAAGACACCAATCACAGCGGTCAAAGGATATGTGGAAGGCCTGCTGGACGGAGTGGCAGACACACCGGAAAAGCAACAGAAATATTTGCGGACCATTTATAATAAGGCAAATGATATGGATCGGCTGATCAATGAGCTGACATTTTACTGTAAGATCGATACGAACCGGATTCCGTATACGTTTAATAAGATCAATGTGAAGGATTATTTTGATGACTGCTTTGAGGATATTGGTCTGGAGCTGAGTCAGCAGCAGATCGACCTTAAATATGAGAATAAGGTGGATGACACGGTGATGGTGATCGCCGATGCGGAGCAGATCAAGCGTGTAGTCAATAATATTGTAGGAAATTCTGTGAAATATATGGATAAGCCGGAAAAATCCATTCAGATCCGGGTATTGGATGTGGGGGATTTTGTCCAGGTTGAGATCGAAGATAACGGACGCGGAATCTCGGCAAAAGATCTGCCGTACATTTTCGACCGTTTTTACAGGACAGATACATCCAGAAATTCTTCCAAAGGAGGAAGCGGCATTGGACTGTCAATCGTTCACAAGATCATGGAAGACCATGGTGGAAAAGTGTGGGCGACCAGCCGGGAAGGATTGGGAACGACCATGTATTTTGTGCTTAGAAAATTTCAGGAGGTACCCGTAAATGAGTAAAATTTTGATTATTGAAGATGAAGAGGCGATTGCAGATCTTGAGAAAGATTATCTGGAACTGAGCGGCTTCACCGTGGAGATAGAAGAGCGAGGAGATACCGGACTTACCAGAGCACTGGCAGAGGATTTTGACCTGATCATTCTGGATCTGATGTTGCCAGGAATGGATGGATTCGAGATCTGTCGCCAGATCCGCCAGGAGAAAAATATTCCGGTGATCATGGTATCAGCTAAGAAGGACGATATTGACAAGATTCGAGGTCTTGGTCTTGGAGCAGACGATTATATGACAAAGCCCTTCAGTCCAAGTGAACTGGTGGCGCGTGTAAAGGCGCATATGGCCCGGTATGAGCGTCTGGTAGGAAGCGGTGTGCAGGAAAATGAGATCATTGAGATCCGCGGCATCAAGATTGATAAGACGGCCAGACGGGTGTGGGTCAATGGCGAAGAGAAAGCATTCACCTCTAAAGAGTTTGACCTGCTCACATTTCTTGCACAGAATCCGAATCATGTATTTACAAAGGAAGAACTGTTCAGCAAGATCTGGGATATGGAGTCTATTGGAGATATTGCGACCGTAACGGTGCATATTAAGAAGATCCGTGAGAAGATTGAGTTCAATACAGCCAAGCCTCAGTATATCGAAACAATCTGGGGAGTAGGCTACCGGTTCAAAGTATAATAAGGAAAAGAAAGGCTGCAGGTTTACGTTTCGTAAGCTCCTGCAGCCTTTTCCTATAGGGTTCGTGTCTTATTTGTTGAAAAGTCTTTTGAAGAAGCCTTTTTTCGGCTGTGGCTTTTCAAGTCCGCCTCTGGCACTCTTAATGGCGGTGATGTAGATGCCGCTGACTACGACTTTAACTTCCTTTTTCACCGGAAGCAGATCATATACAGCTCCGTCAGCTACAAGGGTCATAATCTTCGGACCAATCTTGGCCTTTACGATCGGCATCTTGGATCTGCGCAGATACCATGGTGTCTGATCGATCACCATCTGCGGAAGACCGGATTCTTTCATGCGAAGTTTTTTCTTGTCAATGATCAACATACTGACTGTCTGGGCAGCAGCATCTAACTGTGCCTGTCCTTCGGCCTGTCTTTTTTCGAGCTTACGTCCAAAATAATACAGAGCAACCAGAACAATAACCAGAATGACAGCAATGACCAATAATACTTTCCATACCATTGTGTCTTTCGTTCCCTCCTGCAACAATTTCTCGTCTCATTGTAGCATTGTTTTAGCTAAAATGCAAGGAAGAAACGGGGATTGTGTCAGCTTGACAAAGGACATTGTGACAGATAGAATGAGTAAATATATGTTTGAAAAATGAGGTATAAAGAATGAAGAAAAAAGTAATACTTGCAATGTGTATAGCTGCAGCTCTGGCTCTGGCAGGCTGCGGAAATAAAAACGAAACTGCAAAAACAGATGACGGACAGGAAGAAGCGGAAGCAACGGTCAGCTACGAGCCGGTGCTCTATGAGGATCTGAGCAGCAAGCTTATATCTCTTGGACAGTACAAAGGTCTGGAAGTGAGCCGTGATACGGCAGAAGTGACAGACGAAGATGTGGCCAAAGAGGTATGGGATAACGAGAAACAGTATCTGGAGCTGAAAGACGTGGATCGTCCGGCAGAAGAGGGAGATGTGCTTACCATTGATTTTACCGGGTATGTGGATGGAGAGAGCTCTGATAATCTGAAAGGAACAGACACGCAGCTGGAGCTGGGAAGCGGAACTTTCATTCCTGGATTTGAAGATCAGTTGATCGGGGTAAATGCAGAGGATGATGTGGAAGTCAATGTGGTATTTCCGGATGAATATTATGAGGAAGTAGCTGGAAAAGAGGCTCGTTTTGAAGTTCATGTAAGCAAGGTACAGGCATATGATACTTCTGTCTGGAATGACGAGTATGTGAAGCAGAACACTGATTATGAGAGTCAGGAAGACATGGAAAATTCCATCCGTAATGATCTGGAGAGCACTGCACAGTCAGATGCAACTTCCAACTGGGAGTATGATCTGATTCAGGAGGTTCTGAATGGAAGTGAATTCCAGATCGAAGAGAGTGATAAAGATCTGTACGTAGATCAGATGATGTCGGAATATGAGAGCTATGCTGCAGCAGCCAATATGGAACTGGACGATTACCTGAGCACATATCTTGGAACCACGGAGGCACAGCTTAGAGAATTTTTCCGTACAACCGCGGAGTTCCGCGTAAAGATGACACTGGTGTTTCATGAGATTGCACAGCAGGAAGGAATCACCGTCAGTGATCAGGAATATGAGGATCGTCTGAATGAACTGGCCAAGCAGTACAATTATGAGAATACCGATGATATTGTGAGTCTGTACAGCGAAGAAATGATCCGTGAAGAAATCGTCCAAGAGAAAGTAATCAGCCTGATCGAGGAGAATGCGGTACAACCTGAATAATTTTAGAAAATCTGCTTGTTGATTTTACAGAAATGTAGTAATATACGAATATAGGCACTTTGTGTCAAAAAAATGTCAAAGAAAGGAAGACAAAACAATGGCATTAGTTACAACCACTGAGATGTTTAAAAAGGCTTATCATGGCGGTTATGCAGTTGGTGCGTTCAACGTAAACAACATGGAAATCGTTCAGGGAATCACTGAAGCAGCTGGAGAGCCCGGTTATCCTTCAGGTATCCAAAGGAGCTAGAGCTTATGCTAACCATACCTATCTTGTAAAACTGGTAGAGGCAGCAGTTATTGAGAACCCGGAGATCCCGATCGCACTTCACCTGGATCATGGTGACAGCTTCGAGCTTTGCAAATCCTGTATCGATGGCGGATTCACTTCCGTTATGATCGATGCTTCCTCCAAATCTTTCGAGGACAACATCGCTCTGACAAAACAGGTTGTTGAGTATGCACATGCTCACGGCGTAGTAGTAGAGGCTGAGCTTGGTACTCTGGCTGGTATCGAGGATGAGGTTGTTGTTGAATCTGGTCATGAGAGCTACACTCGTCCGGAAGAGGTTGAGGAGTTCGTTGACAGAACTGGATGCGACTCTCTTGCAATTGCAATCGGAACCGCTCACGGTCTGTATCCGAAGGGATTCAAGCCGGAGCTGAAACTTGAACTTCTCAAAGAGATCAAGAAAGTTGTTAACGTTCCGCTGGTACTGCACGGCGGTTCTGGTAACCCGGATAAAGAGATCGGTGAGGCTGCTAAGCTTGGTATCAACAAGATCAACATTTCTTCCGATATCAAAGATGCTCTGTATCAGAAACTGAGAGTTGTTCTGGCTAATGACCCGAAGGTAAGAGAGCCGTTCGAGCTGTATCCGGAAGCTCTGGAAGCAATGAGAGAGGTTGCTCGTCATAAGATTAAACTGTTTGGTTCTGATGACAAAGTTAAATATTACACTCTGTAATTAACAGACTGACAGGAAAGGAGCGGTTCTTCCTATCCGGACAGAATCGCTCCCTTTTTCAACATAGGGGGTAAATAAAAATGAAACGTTCTGTAATTAATGCAAACATTGAATGGGCAATGGACCTTTGCAAACGTATGAATTTCCAGATCCCGGATTTCTTCTACTGGACTCCGGAAGAGTGGGAAGCAAAAAAAGACCTGACTGAGCGTATGACTTCTGTAGGTCTTGGATGGGACGTAACAGATTACGGCAGTGGAGATTTTGATAAGATCGGTGCTGTTCTTGGAACAATGAGAAACGGAGTTATGGGGGATATGACCCGTCCGTATTGTGAGAAACTCATCGCTATGAAAGATGGCCAGATCCTTCCGCGTCACTTCCATTATGAGAAAACTGAGGATATCATCAACAGATGTGGTGGAACCCTTTGTGTAGAGGAATGGAATTCCAAACCGGAATCTGAAGGATATGCAGTAGATTATGAGTCAGATGTAACTGTTTACTGCGACGGTATGAAAGTAACAGTACCAGCAGGCGGCGTTGTTAAAGTAACCAATGGTAACAGCATTACCTTAACACCTTATATCTATCATCGGTTCTATGCAGAAGGCGGAGAGCTGATCGTTGGTGAAGTATCCAAAGTAAATGATGATGCAAAAGATAATCATTTCTCTGAGGAGACCCATCATTCAATTGAAGAGGACGAGCCGGTTCGTCATCTGCTCTGCGGTGGTTATGTAATGGAATAATGTAGTAAAGATGATGCACCTCCAGACAGCAGCCTGTATTTGGAGGTGCATTTTTTTCACAGCAACGGTATTTAGGAGGATGGGTATTTGAAGAAGATTTTGAATAAGGATGTCTCCAATGTAGTAGATGAGATGCTCCTGGGGTATTTGACAGCATATAAGAGTTTTTACAAAAAAGTAGATGGTTTTAATGCTTTTTATTACAGAGGACACCGAGAAAAGAAAGTTGCACTGGTAGTCGGAGGGGGTTCCGGCCATGAGCCGATGTTCTCGGGATTCTGTGGTGCCGGACTTGCAGATGCAGTTGCATGTGGAAATGTATGTGCATCACCCAATCCGCAGTTGATCAAAGAAGCAGCAAAATCAGTAGATCAGGGAAAAGGCGTTCTGTTTGTATATGGATGCTATGCAGGTGACAATCTGAACTTTGATATGGCAGAGGAGCTTCTGCAGACTGAGGGTATCAAGACGGCGCATGTGCGTGTGTGGGATGATCTGGCATCTGCACCGAAGGAGAGAATCCCGGACAGACGTGGAATCGCAGGAGATGTGTTCGTGATCAAAGTTGCAGGAGCTGCATGTGATGCTGGATTTGATCTGGACGAAGTGGTTCGTATTACAGAAAAGGCAAGAGATAATGTAAACAGCATCGGTATTGCCACACTTCCGTGTACATTGCCAGGTAATGAGAAACCGACGTTTGAGCTGGCAGATGATGAGATGGAATACGGCATGGGTATTCATGGTGAACCGGGGATTGAACGTGCAAAGATGGCTCCGGCAGAAGAAATCGTGGATCGCATGTATGCTGAGCTGAAAAAAGAGATGGATCTGAAGGAAGGGGACGAAGTTGCAGTTCTTGTAAATGGACTGGGCTCCACACCTCTTCTGGAACTGAACATTGTATATTATGATCTGTACAGACTTCTTCATAAGGATCAGATCAAAGTATATGATGCAGATATTAAATCCTATGTTACTTCTCAGGAAATGGGCGGATTCTCCATCTCCTTCATGAGAATGGATGATGAACTGAAGAAATATTATGATGCTCCGTGTTATTCTCCATACTATGCAAAAGGCAGCGTGGGAACCGTCGTAAAAGCAGAAGAGGCTGACGAGGACGAGCTGATTGAAGAAGAGGAAGAGAACGTGGTAACGGAGATTACCAGAAGTAAGTCTGGTGTTCTGGAAGAACTGAACGGAGAAGATACTCGCAATATGCTGATCTATGTGGCAGATAAGGTAATGGGGAAAAAGGAATATCTGACGGAGATCGACAGTGCTATCGGTGATGGTGATCATGGAATCGGCATGTACGGCGGTATGAAGAAAGCGAAGAAACGGTTGCTTAAGATGGCTGGAGAGACAGATGTATATAAACTGTTTGAGGCAGCCGGAACCGAGATGCTGAACTCCATGGGTGGAGCAAGCGGCGTTATTTTCGGAAGTCTGTATCTGGCAGGAGCCAAAGACATGGAGCCGAAGGAAGCTATCAAAGCCAAAGAACTGGCTGCAATGGAACGGAAATCTTTGCATGCGATCCAGGAACGTGGAAAAGCGGAAGTTGGAGACAAGACCATGGTTGATGCACTTGTGCCTGCAGCAGATGCACTGGAAGCAAATGCAGATAATTCCTTGCTGGATGCATTGAAAGCAGCGGAAGTGGCTGCAAAGCAGGGAGTAGAAGACACGAAGAAGTATGTAGCAAAATTCGGACGTGCCAAATCCCTTCTTGAGCGTGCGATCGGACATCAGGATGCGGGAGCAACTTCTGTATGGCTGATTTTCCAGGGCATGAGAGAATATGTGGAAGATAAGATGGAATAAGCAGAAACGGAGCGAAAACAGATATCATGAAAAAACTTTATTTTGGAAGTAACCTGAAGATGTATAAAGGAATCCAGCAGACAGAGGATTACCTGAAAGAGCTGGTTAAGCTTACTTCAGACATCAGCAGAGACGAGATCGAGCTTTTCATCATCCCGTCTTACACATCATTGGAGCGAGTGGGTAAAACCATCGATCAGAAGTATGTAAAACTTGGTGCGCAGAACATGTGCTGGGAAGAGCAGGGACAGTTTACCGGAGAAATTTCTCCGCTGATGCTTGAGGAAGTTGGAATCAAGCTGGTCATGATCGGCCATTCAGAGAGAAGGCATGTGTTCAGAGAGACAGATGAGGATGAGAGCAAAAAGGTAAGATGCGGACTGGATCATGGTTTCACCACTCTTCTGTGCATCGGTGAGACTGCAGAAGAGAAGAAATACGATCTGGGACCGGAAGTGCTGAGAACTCAGTTGAAGGTTGGACTTTCCGGAGTGAAAAAAGAAGATCTTGGACATGTATGGGTTGCTTATGAGCCGGTATGGTCTATCGGTGTCAATGGTACACCGGCTACTGCAGATTATGCAGAGAGAATGCACAAAGAGATTAAGAACTGCCTGGTTGAGCTGTTTGGTGAAGAGGGAAGAGAGATCCCGGCACTGTACGGTGGCAGCGTAAATCCAGGCAATGCAGAAGAGTTGATCATTCAGCCATCTATCGATGGTCTGTTCGTAGGACGTGCTGCATGGCAGGCTGATAAGTTCAATGACCTGATTCGTATGGCAAAGAAAAAGTACGAGTCTCAGTAAAACTGATCTAAGAGAAGAGTGGAGGAAAATAAAATGAAAATTGCTATTGGATGTGACCCGAATGCACAGGCAGCAAAAGAGGAAGTAATCGCATATATTGCAAAAAAAGGATATGGCGAAGTAACTGATTTTGGAAGTGAAGATCCAATCTACGCTAATGTTGCAATTGCAGTTGGCGAGGCAGTAGCAGCTAAAAAATATGATAGAGGAATCCTGATCTGTGGAACCGGAATCGGTGTATCTATCGCAGCAAACAAAGTCCCGGGTGCTTATGCAGCGCTGGTATCCGATGTATATTCGGCTCAGAGGGCAAGACTCAGCAACGATGCAAATATCATGTGCATGGGTGCATTCACCACAGGAAACAAAGAGAGAGAACTGTTCGTAGATGCATTTCTTACCAATGAATTTGTGCCGGGATGCGCATCTCAGCCGAAGGTAGATGCTTTCCATAAATATGACGAAGAGCATAGCAAATAAGGACATATTATCAACGCAGTTCTATAGAGACAGGAATACTTTTGGGTATTCCTGTCTCTTATTTACAAAGACTGAAAATTCAGGTATTATTGAAATATCAATGAATAAGTTTGCAAAGGAAAATGACCATGTTTAAGAAAAAAAGAGAGACGGATACACTGACACAGCAGCGAACGAGACAATATGTAAAAATGATGCTGGGAGCGTATTTGATCTACACGGCTTACAGTATGGGCAGGGATCTGCATCAGGGTATTCAGGCGGATAATCCTGCGCTGATCATTGCGATTGCAGCTGTATTTGCATTATTTGGTTTATTTTTATGCGTAGCGGGCTTTGCAAAAGCCATGAAGCTCAGCGCAGAAGAATTAAAAGAAAAAGAAAATCTGTCTGATAAGGGGGAAGAGACGGAAGATGAGAGCGGCGGGAATTGATATCGGAACAACAACGATCAGTGGAGTTGTCCTTGATACAGAAGCAAAAAAGGTACTGAAGGCGAAGACGATTCAGAATGGCAGTTTTATCAAGGCTGAGCATGAGTGGGAGCAGATCCAGGATGTGGCTTTGATCCGTACAAAGGCATGTGCGCTTCTGGACGAACTGCTGGAGGAATTTCCTGATGTAGAGGGTATTGGACTGACTGGACAGATGCATGGAATCGTGTATCTGGACAAAGAGGGGGAGTGCGTCAGCCCATTATATACCTGGCAGGATGGAAGAGGTGCGCAGCCGGAATTTGACGGTAAGAGCATTGTTCAGGAAGTATACGAAAAAACAGGACTTACCGTGTCCACAGGTTTTGGATTGGTGACCCATCTGTATCACTGCAGAAAAGGGATCGTGCCAGAAGGAGCAGCGACCTTCTGTTCGATTGGAGATTACCTTGGCATGAAGCTGACCGGAAGAAAAACTCCGCTGGTGCATGCCAGCAATGCAGGAAGCTTTGGACTGAATCTGTTTGACAGTGAAAAAGGAGAGTTCCGCAAAGCAGTGCTGGAACAGCTGGGAATGGATACATCTATTCTCCCGGAAGTGACCGGTGATGTGGCAGTACTTGGTAAGTATAAGGGAATCCCGGTAACTGCTGCACTGGGAGACAACCAGGCAAGCTTTCTTGGATCTGTGGGATTCAGGGAGAATACGATCCTTCTGAATATGGGAACCGGCGGACAGATCTCTGTGTTGTCTGATCAGCTGTTCTCAGGAGAGGGAATCGAGGCAAGACCATTTGTAAATGGAAAATATCTTCTGGTTGGTGCTTCTCTGTGCGGTGGAAGAGCGTATGCCACTCTTGAGAAATTTTTCCGTAGATTTATGAAGAGAGCTACTGGAAATGACGAGCCATTATATGGACTTCTGGAAGAGATGGCTCGTGAAGGAAAAGAGCAGAGTGATAAGATGGAAGTGTCCACACGGTTTAATGGAACCAGGATCAATCCGGATATCCGTGGTGGTATCACGAACTTAAGTGAAGAGAATTTTACTCCGGAAGGACTGACCTATGGGGTGCTTCATGGCATGATCAAAGAGCTGTATGATATGTATCAGATCATCTATAAGGCCACAGGCATTGAAGTCAACCATCTGGTTGCATCCGGTAATGGACTGAGAAAGAATCAAGTGCTTCAGGAGATCAGCAGTGAGATGTTCGGCGCAGAACTGTCACTGGCGATCTACCAGGAAGAGGCAGCCTGCGGTGCCGCTGCCAGCAGTGCCATGGGCGTTGTGTAGAACAATATTTGCACAATTTTCATCGAATATTCATAGTACATAAAAAAGCTACTCATAAGTATACAACTTGTGAGTAGCTTTTATTATCTTAATCAATCACCGTAACAGCGGTGATCACCGGCTGATCTGCTGCAGCAACGGTTCCATTATTGTCCTGCACCGGTACAGCCTCGCAGATGGCATCAACCACATCCATACCATCGGTTACATGACCAAAGGCTGCATACTGGCCATCCAGGAAAGTACTGTCCTCATGGACGATGAAGAACTGGGAAGATCCGCTGTCCGGGTCATTGGCACGTGCCATGGAGATGACACCTCTCACATGAGAAATATCATTTTCTACACCGTTTGCAGAGAACTCGCCTTTAATAGTCTTCTCAGAACCGCCGGTTCCGTTTCCATTGGGATCGCCGCCCTGGATCATGAATCCGGAGATGATACGATGGAAAGTCAGACCATCGTAGAAGCCTTCATTTGCCAGATTGATAAAGTTGGTTACAGAAATCGGGGCAGTATCTGCATCCAGTTCCAGAGAAATCGTGCCATAGTCTTGCACATCGATGGTCACATGATGAAGACCTGTGAGCAGTTCTCCGTCCTCAGAGGTGTCTGCTGTGTCAGCGGCTCCATCACTGGTCTCGTCAGCTGCAGAGGTCGCTTCAGTAGTCTCGGTAGTATCCGTAGTATCAGTTTTGCTTCCGCATCCGGCCAGCATTGTTGCAGCAAATGCCAGGGTCAGAAGCCATACAGTTATTTTTTTCATGATTTTCATTATTCCTTTCGCTATTCTACATATGTTTCATTTTAAGATTCGTCAGATCGAAAGTCAAATGTAGATTCTGTGAACATTACAAGATCTTTCCAAGAAAATAAGCAGCCTGTTTCTGCCACCAGCACCAGTCATGGCTTACATCATATCCCCAGTAATCTACAAATGCAGGGATGCCTTTTGCTTTCAGTACGCTGTCCAGCTTGCGGGTATCTGCCAGCAGTTCGTCCTCCCAGTCACCCTGGCCTACGCAGAAATACATGTGGCTTCTGCGGTACAGAGCCATATACGGGTGATCTTCCGGCATGTGCTGGAGACAATGGTATGGAGAGTTCAGGTACACCAGATCATCCATATAGCCGCCCAGAATGTTGGCAGCGTCATAGACACCGCTTAAACAGATGGTTGCATCAAACTGGTCAGGAAAACGGAAAAACAGATTAGCTGCATGAAATGCGCCCATGCTGCATCCCATGGTCATGAATAATTGTCCGGGAGCAGCCTGTTTCATAAAGGGAAGTACTTCGCAGAACAGATATTGCATCCATTTCTCATGCAGGAAGATCCGGTCTCTGGGATTTTTCCAGGTGCAGGACCAGGTCTCTGCATCGATAGTGTCCACGCAGAATAACTGAAGTCTTCCATTTTCGATAAAAGGTCTGCAGGCTTCTACCATGCCAAAGCTCTCAAAGTCATTATGTTTACCGTCCTGAGAAGGAATGACCAGACAGGGTTTTCCTTTGGTTCCATAACGTTTTACGGGCATCTCCCGCCCAAGCCGGTCACTGTACCAGCTTGTTTCCTGTATTTCTATCATGAATTTTCAGATCCTTTCTGCGAAATTTTAGAAGATCGTTTCGCACCTGCAGTTTTACGGACTCGAGTTGTCTTCTTTACCGGTATTTCCGGTAAAACTTCCGGCTCTTTGATCTCCAACGCATATTGACAGAAGGTGTCCATCTGCTCTTTGGATTCAAATCTTGCCAGATACATATAATTGCCCATGCCATGTGCAAGTACTTCCGGAAGTTCCTCGGCAACCTTCAGATATTTGTCCCAGTGTTCAAGAATCTCCTGGTGAGTATGTGCATAAGGATGCTCTTTCCAACGGCCTACATAGACGCAGAAGGCAGGCGAAGTCTTGGACCTATGGCGCAGTTTATCATAGATCATCATATCCGCATAGTACTGATAGCAGTTGATGTTATAGGCAAAATTGATCATATCCGGGGTAGGTCCGCCGGAAGGACGCATATTGACTTCCAGACCTACAACCTGGCCCTTTTTGCCAAGGTACGGATGATCTTCCAGCAGCCGGAAAAACTCCAGATGCACGAAGCGTCTGTGCACTTTAAAAGCCTTCAGGCAGGCACGTCCGAAGGCTTTCAGGTCTTCGGCCAGCTGATCTACAATATAGAATTTAATGGAGTCATGGTCGTTCACACAGTCCATAATGGAGATTGGTGTGATATTGCCGGTTTCGAAAAGGGGAGTTCCCTTGCTGTTTACGATCGCATCGTAGGAGCAGATCTCTCCGGGAACATATTCTTCCATAATATAAGGAATGGATGGAAGATGGCGGAAAAAGTCAAGAAGCTCCGCTTCGCAGGTGAGTTTCCAGGTGTCATTGGCACCGACACCGCAGTCTGGTTTTACGATCACAGGGTATCCGACTTCCCTGATGAAGTTCTGTGCCGATGTAAGGTCAGAGATCAGATGGTAACGTGCACAGGGAATACCGGCTTTTTCGTAGCCGGCTTTCATCTTTGATTTGTATTTGATCAGGTCCATATCTTTTGGCTGAAGACCGGTAGTAATATGAAAATCTTCCCGAAGTCTTGCATCCTGGGTGAGCCAGTATTCGTTGTTGCTCTCCAGGTAATCGATCTTTCCATGGTGGAAGGATAAAAAAGCAACGGCACGGAACATCTCGTCATAGTTTTCCATATTTTCTACCCGGTAATATTCGGTCAACGCGCTCTTCAGGCGCGGAGACAGACAGTCATAAGGGGTGTCTCCGATGCCGAGGACATTGACACCGTTTGCCCTCAGGGCAACACAGAAATTTTCATAATTGCCGGGAAAGGCCGGGGAAATGAAGATAAAATTGGGCATATAATTCCTTTCACGACGCAAAAACAGTCGTTTTCTATATGATTCAAAAAAGACTGCCGCAAAATGCATCCTGCATTTGCGGCAGTCCCTTTATTATACCTGTCCGTTCTTGTACCGATCAAGGAAACGGTGGATTCTTTCGTAGGGATCAAGAAGATCACTGACAGATGCATCATGGTTCAGCGTATCGATCAGAAGAGCGATGTATTTGCTCATGTCGCAACTGATGTAATATTCGCGGGACAGAAGCTCCGGGGTCTGATATACCAGGTTGGTAGTCAGTACGCGATAGAACAATCCTTCTTTGTAAGCCTCATCGAATTTTTCCATACCATTGGTGAACAGACCAAAGGTGGAATACAGGAAGATTCGTTTCGCATGAAGGGCTTTCAGCTTTCTTGCTACATCAATCATGCTCTCACCGGAGGAGATCATGTCATCAATGACCAGAACATCTTTTCCTTCTACATTGCTGCCCAGAAACTCATGGGCAACGATCGGATTGCGTCCATTGACTACTTTCGTGTAATCACGGCGTTTGTAGAACATACCCATGTCTACACCCAGCACATTTGCCAGATAAACTGCACGGCTGGTACCACCCTCATCAGGGCTGATGACCATCAGATGCTCACTGTCTACCTGAATGTCATTTACGTTGGAGAGCAGTGCCTTGATAAACTGGTAAGCAGGCTGTACAGTCTCAAAACCAGACAGCGGGATTGCATTCTGTACACGCGGGTCATGCGCATCAAAGGTAATGATATTGTCCACACCCATAGATACCAGCTCCTGCAGAGCCAGTGCGCAGTCCAGTGACTCACGGGCAGAACGTTTATGCTGACGGCTCTCATA
>OGEP01002183.1_pt1 | contig 18011 bp, 13 predicted proteins | sample 1570721 | NCBI WGS metagenome assembly OGEP01 (sample SAMEA2582131, study PRJEB24529) | metagenome | biome: Human gut stool | place: China | collected 2011 | reverse complement strand
CACCGGCCTGGAGCTGCTGCGGGGGAGGCCCGTCACCGATGCGCTGCCCCTCATTGCCGTGCCAACCACCGCCGGAACCGGCAGCGAGGTGGGCTGGGGCGCGGTGCTCTCCGACCACGCCGCCAACGCCAAAATCGCCATTTTCGGCAGTCCCATGTTCCCCAGGCTGGCCCTGGTGGACCCGGTGCTGACCTACACTGTGCCCCCCGCCGTCACCGCCTCCACCGGCCTGGACGTGATCGCCCACAGCCTGGACGCCATGTGCTCGGTCCGGGCCAACCCGGTGTCCGACGGCCTGGCCGTCCGGGCCGCCAAGCTGGCCTTTGAGAACCTGGAGGCCGCCTTCCGGGACGGCTCCGACGCCGTGGCGCGGGAGCGGATGGCCATGGCCAGCACCATCGCCGGTTATGCCTTCAGCAATACGGGCACCACCGGCAGCCACGCCTGCTCCTACCTGCTGACCGCCAAGTACCATATCCCCCATGGCGAGGCCTGCGCCCTCACCCTGGATGCCTGGTTCCGGAAGGACGCAGCGGTGCGCCCGCTGCTCCACACCCTCAGCCGCATGATGGGCTTCGCCGACGCCAACGCGGCCGCCGACCGGTTGGCCGAGCTGAAGGAGCTCACCGGCATGCGCACCACCCTGACCGCCATGGGCGTGCCCGATACGCAGGAGGCCCTCGACGAGCTGGCGGCCAACGCCGCCGCGTCGGGCAACATGGCAAACGACATCTGCAAGGCCACAAGGGAGGACATCGCGTCCCTTTTTGCGTCCCTGCGCTGAGAAAAGGAGGAACGGATATGGACAACCTGACGCCGTGGAAAGAGGCGCTGAAGGAACGGACGCTGTACGGCTGCTTTGTGACCTACGGCCTGCCGGACATCGCGGAGGTCACGGCCCTGATGGGCTTTGATTTCCTGCTGCTGGACAACGAGCACGGGGTGATCGAGCAGAGCACCCTGGCGGACATGGTGCGGGCCTCCCAGCTGCGGGGGGTGCCCGCGGTGGTGCGGTGCACCATGAAGGAGTACGACCACATCCAGAAGGCCCTGGACTTCGGCGCCAACGGCGTGCAGCTCCCCCTGGTGAACACCGCCGAGGACGCCCGGCGGGTGGTGGAGCTGGCCAACTACGCCCCCCAGGGGCGCCGGGGCACCGCCTACCTCCCCCGCGCCGCCCGGTACGGCATGGTGGAGGACAAGCGGGCCTACCTGAGGCAGGCCAACGACACCAAGCTGGTGTGCTGCCAGGTGGAGACCCGCCAGGCAGTGGAGAACCTGGATGGGATTCTGGAGGTGGACGGGGTGGACGTCTACTTCATCGGCCCCGGCGACCTGGCCGCCTCCTACGGGGAGCCCGCCGGCAGCCCCAAAATGCTGGAGCTGACCGAGCGGATGATCCGCCGTATCGTGGCCGCGGGAAAGACCGCCGGCTACTACGTGGGCACGCCTGAGGCGGCCAGACAGGCCGAGGAGTGGGGGGCCCGCTATCTGGTCACCGCGGTCAACCAGTACATGGTGTCCGGCGGCAGGAGCTTCCTGAGCCAGGTACGCGGGGGCGGGGCGGTGGCCGCCTCCTCCGCGTACTGAGGAGGCCCCCATGGAGGACATGCACCTGATTCTCCGCTGGCACGGGGAGAAGGACCCCATCTCCCTGCGCCAGTACGCGCAGATTCCCAACCTGTACGGCATTGTCACCTCCCTCTATCATCTGCCCCTGGGGCAGGTGTGGGACCGGGCGGAGGTGCTGCGCCTGAAGGAGCAGATCGAGGCCCACGGCCTGAAGTTTGAGCTTGTGGACAGCTTCCGCATTCACGAGGACATCAAGCGGGGCTATGCCTCCAGGGACGCCCTCATCGAAAACTACCGGAAAAACATCCGCATGCTGGCGGAGTGCGGCATCCGGATCATCTGCTACAACTTCATGCCGGTCTTTGACTGGACCCGTACCGATCTGGCCCATGTCCTCCCCGACGGCTCGGACTGCCTGAGCTTTGAGGAGGAAAAGGTGCGGGCCGTGGACCCGGAGAGGGGCATTGAGCTGCCCGGCTGGGGGACCAACCACACTCCGGCGGAGCTCCAGGCCCTGCTGCACAGCTACCGGGGCATCGGGGAGGAGGAGCTGTGGGACAACTGCCGCTATTTCCTCCGGGCGGTGCTCCCGGTGGCGGAGGAGTGCGGCGTCAAGCTGGCCCTCCACCCCGACGACCCGCCGCGGCCCATCTTCGGCCTGCCGCGCATCGCCAAGAACGCCGCGGACTACCGGCGCATCCTCTTCACCCCCGACCTGGACAGCCCCAGCAACACCATCACCTTCTGCTGCGGCTCCCTGGGCTCCGGCGCGGACAACGATCTGCCCGCCATGATCCGGGAATTCGGTTCCAGGGGGAAGCTCCCCTTTGTCCACTTCCGCAACGTCCAGCTGGAGCCCAGCGGCGACTTTTACGAGTCCGGCCATCAGACCGGCTGCGGCAGCAGTGACATGGGGGAGGTCATGCGGGCTCTGTGCGATATGGATCAGCCCTTCTATTTGCGCCCTGACCACGGCCGGCGTATCTGGGATGAGGCGTGGAGCATTAGAGAGGTGACGGACGCCGACGGTACCCAGCGGGTAGAGCATCGGCCGGACGGCTGGAACGGCGTCAAGCCTGCGGCGGGCTACGGCCTGTTTGACCGCGCCCTGGGGGCGGCCTACGCCCAGGGGCTCTATGAGGGCATCCGCAGGGAGCGGGCCGCCCAATTGACAAAGGAGTGAGTACATTGCGTAAAGTGATTTCCCGGCAGGAGGCCGCAGCCCTGGTGCAGGACGGAATGACGCTGGGCATGCTGGGCTTCGTGACCCTGTCGGTTCCGGAGGAGCTGCTGGTCTCCCTGGAGGAGCGCTTTCTGGCCGAGGGCCACCCAAGGGATCTGAACGTGTTCTACACCTCCGCCATCGGAGACGGCGGGGAACATGGCGCCAACCACCTGGCCCACGCGGGGCTGGTGCGGCGTATGGTGGGCGCCCATGTAGGTCTGGCTCCCAAGCTCAACCCTCTGATCACGGGCAACCAGATCGAGACCTTTTGCGCCCCTCAGGGGGTGCTGGTTCATATGTGCCGGGCCATGGCGGGGCACAAGTGCGGCGTCATTACCCACGTGGGCCTCAAGACCTTCTGCGACCCGGAGGTGGAGGCATGCTGCTTCAACGACGCGGCCAGGAAAGCCCACACTGAGGGCCGGGGCATCGTCCAGAGCATTGAGATCGACGGCCGCCGGCTGCTCCACTACAAGCTGACGCCCCCCGACGTGTGCTTCATCAAGGCCACCTACGGCGACAGCCGGGGCAATCTGTCCATGGAGAAGGAAGGGCTGTTTCTGGAGCAGTTAGAGATGGCCCTTGCTACCAAGAACAACGGCGGAACCGTCATCGCCCAGGTGGATACCCTGGTGGAGGACAACACCCTGGACCCCCGCAGCGTGAAGGTCCACGGCTGCTTCGTGGACTATGTGGTGGTGGGGCGGCCGGAGTACAGCCGCCAGCACTACTTCGACGCCATCCCCTACCATCCGGAGTGGACCGGCGAGGTCAGGGTGCCCATGGGTGCCCTGGAGCCAATGGAGCTGGGCATCCGCAAGATTATCGCCCGACGGGGCGCCATGGAGCTGCGGAGGGAGTGCCTGGTAAACCTGGGCTTCGGCATGCCCGACGGTGTGGCCTCCGTGGCCGGCGAGGAGGGGGTGGCCGGCGAGATGACCCTGTCCATCGAGTCGGGCACACTGGGCGGCGTGCCAGCCCCCGGCAACGGCTGCGGCGCCTCCGCCGACGTGGAGGCCATTGTCAAGCACACCGAGATTTTCGACGGCTATGACGGTGGCAGCATCGACATCGCCTATCTGGGCGCGGCCCAGATCGACCGCCACGGCAATGTAAACGTGTCCAAGTTCGCCGGGCGGATGACCGGCCCCGGCGGCTTCATCAACATCACGCAGAACGCCAAGAAAATCTGCTTTATGGGCACCTTCTCCTCGGTGAAGGACACCGATATCCGCCTGGAAAACGGACGGCTGAACATCGTCAAGGACTCCAATGTGGTCAAGTTTGTCCCGGAGGTAGAGCAGATCACCTTCTCCGGCGATTACGCGCGGGAGACCGGCCAGGAGGTGCTCTACATTACGGCGCGGGCGGTATTCCGCCTGACCGACCAAGGCCTGACCCTCGTGGAGGTGGCCCCCGGCGCGGAGCTGGAGCGGGACATCTATCCACTGATGGGCTTCCGGCCTGCTGTGGCTGCCGATCTGAAAGAGATGGATCCGCGAATTTTTCGCCCGGAAAAAATGGGGCTTGTGCTCCAGGATTGAGAGGGAAAACACGATGAACAGCTTTACTCTGGATGAAATCTATGTGGGGCAGAAGGCGTCGGTCACCAAGACCATCACCAGGGGCGACATCTACGCCTTTGCCGGCCTGGTGGACGACTACAGCCCCGTCCACATCGACAAGGCGTTCGGCGAGCAGAGCCCCTTCGGCCGGTGCATCGCCCACGGCTTCCTGTCCGGCGCCCTGTTCAGCACCCTGGCGGGCAATTACCTGCCAGGCGCAGGCAGCCTCTATGTGCGCCAGAGCCTGAACTTTCTCAGGCCGGTCTACGCGGGGGACACCATCACCGCCACCTTTGAGGTGGTCAAAAAGGGCGAGGAGGTCACCAAACCCGACGGCACGGTAAAGTTCAGCCCCGGCCGCATCGTTATGAAGGCCACCGCCGTCAATCAGAGGGGCGAGGTGGTGGTGGAGGGCGAGGCATGCTCTATGGCTGCCCGGGAAAAGGTGGATTGCAGCCGGTTCTGAATCCGGGGGACTAGCGCAATAGTGCCCAAAGAGGTGCGCGCCCTTATGTGCTGTATTTGTGGAAATGTATTAAAGACATAAGATAGCGCCTGATTCTTGTGTTGCCGTCACAGTGCACATACGGTGTGCCCGTGTATAATAAAGTTATCCGGATGAGACAGCAACTGTGGAACGACAAACAGAGAAATGAGGGATCAAAGCAATGTTCTTGAAAAAGTTCGGGGATCTGGCTGCGGGCGTATTCTTCCTGATTCTTTCCATCGCCCTCTTCCTGGCGGCCAGCGCACTGCCGCCCAGCCTGATGGGGGGACTTGGCTCCGACTTCATGCCGAAGGTTCTGGCCATCATTACCTGCATCCTCTCCTTCTTTCAAATCCGTGCCGGATTCCGCACCATGCGAAGCTTCCAGCCGAATGAAGGAGCGGAGGAGGAGAAGCCGGAGTACCTGCGGGTGCTGGCCACCATCGCGGCATTCACCGTATATGTGTTCGTCATTGAGCCGGCGGGCTTCCTCCTCAGCTCCATCGTGTATCTGTTTGCACAGATCACTATCCTGGCGCCCAAAGAGAAGCGGGGCATCAAAGGGATCATCCTGTTCGCGGTGATCGCCGTCGTGGTGTGCGTCGCGGTTTACTTTATCTTCCGGTTCGGTCTGAATGTCATGCTGCCCGCCGGCATACTGGGTTAAAAGGAGGCGCAACTGATGGAAACCTTATCCCTGATTGGAAACGCATTTGCCGGGATGATGAACCCCATGTCCATTCTGCTGCTGATCGTCGGTGTCGCGGTGGGCATTGTGTTCGGCTCCATCCCCGGCCTGTCCGCCGCCATGGCGGTGGCCCTCTTCCTGCCGGTCACCTTCGCCATGCAGTCCCATGAGGCGTTCACCCTGCTCGTGGCGCTCTACATCGGCGGGATCTCCGGCGGCCTGATCTCTGCCATCCTCATCAACATCCCCGGCACCTCCTCCTCCATCGCCACCTGCTTCGATGGCTCCCCCATGGCCAAAAAGGGTGAGGCGGGCAAGGCTCTGGGTACCGGAGTGGTATTCTCCTTCCTGGGCGGCCTGTTCTCCTTCCTGGTGCTTATGTTTGTGGCCCCTTCCGTGGCGCAGATTACCCTGAAGTTTTCCGCCATCGAGTACTTCGGCGTGTGCCTCTTTGCCCTCTCTATGATCGCCGCCCTGGCGGGCACCAGCATGATCAAGGGACTGCTCTCCGGCTGCCTGGGCCTGATCATTGCCTTGGTGGGTATGGCGCCCATTGATGGAACCAAGCGATTCACCTTCGGTATCAACGAACTGTCCTCCGGCTTTGACATCCTGCCTACCCTGATCGGCATCTTTGCCATTGCGGAGGTGCTGGCCTACGCTGAAGAGGTCAAAAAGATGGGAAAGGCCACTCAGATCAAGCAGAGCTTTAAAATCAAGGGCTTCGGATTCACCTGGAAGGAGTTCGTGGGGCAGAAGTGGAACGCACTGCGCTCCGCCCTCATCGGTACCGGCATCGGTATCCTGCCCGGCATCGGGGGCTCCACCGCCGGTATTCTCTCCTGGATGACCGCCAAAAAGACCTCCAAGCACCCGGAGAAGTACGGCACTGGGATCATGGACGGCGTGGTGGCCTCCGAGACCTCCAACAACGCAGTCATCGGCGGCGCCCTCATCCCCCTGCTGACCCTGGGCATCCCCGGCGACGGTGTGACGGCCATGCTGCTGGGGGCCTTTATGATCCACGGCCTCACCCCCGGACCCCTGCTCTTTGTGGAGTCCGCAGACCTCATCTACACCATCTTCATCGCCTGCATTCTGGCCAACGTGGTCATGCTGGTGCTTGAGCTGGGCGGCATGCGGATTTTTGTCCGTCTGCTGAGTATCCCAAAGTACATCCTGCTCCCTGTGGTGCTGGTGCTGTGTACCGTGGGCGCCTTCGCCACCAACAACCGTATCTTTGATGCCCAGTCCATCGTGATCTTCGGCGTGCTGGGCTACCTGATGAGCAAGTTTAAGATCCCCGTGGCTCCTTTCATCCTCAGCTTCATTCTGTGCGACCTGCTGGAGACCAACCTGCGCCGGGGCCTGATGCTGACCCAGAACGACTTTTTGGCTTTCTTCACCCACCCCATCGCCGCTGTGTTTATGGTGGCCGCGGTGCTGTTCGTGGTGTGGACGGTAATCAAGCAGGTGCGCAACCGCAAAAAGGAGACTGCGGGTGCGGCTTGAGCCCATTGAGATCGAAATCAATATTCACTAAGGAGGATTTTCCCATGAAAAAGAGACTGCTTGCCCTTATCACTGGAGCCGCTCTGGTTGGAACCCTGCTGGCCGGCTGCGGCAGCACCAGCGAGAACACCGAATCCCCTGATGCCGCCGGTAATACAGGCTCCGCCTCAGGCGGAGGGTGGCCCTCCGGCCCGGTATCCATTGTTGTCCCTGCCAGCGCCGGGGGCGGTACCGATCTGCTGGCCCGTGTTCTGGCCGAGAAACTGACGGCCAAGTTGGGACAGTCCTTTGTGGTGGTCAATGTCACCGGCGCCGGCGGCTCCAGCGGCATCAACCAGGTTCATGAGGCCGCCCCAGACGGCAACACCATCCTCTTCTTCCACAATGCCCTGCTGATCAACAATGTCACCGGCGTGTCCGACTACTCCTACGAGGGCTTCGCTGTGGGGCCCCACGTGGTCACCGACAATGCCACTGGATTCTATGTCAGCGCCGACGCCCCCTACAGCACCTATCCGGAGCTGATTGATTACTGCAAGGAGCACCCCGGAGAGGTCACCATGGGCGTCGAGGTGGGCGGCTTTACCTACATGATGGTCAAGTCCTTTGAGGCGGCCACCGGCGTGCAGTTTAACCTGGTAGATGTGGGCTCCCACTCCGACAAGTGCACCGCGCTGCTGGGCGGCCATATCGATATCATGCCCAACCAGTACTCTACGGCCAAGGGCTATATCGAGTCCGGTGACTTTGTGGCCCTGGGCTTCCCGGCCGAGGAGCGCAGCGCAGTCTATCCCGACGTGCCCACAGCCAAGGAACAGGGCGTGGATTGGCTCTACAATGGATATGAATTCGGCTTCTTCCTGCCCAAGGACACCCCCAAGGACATTCAGGACACCTTTGATACCGCAGTGGCAGAGCTGATGGAGGACGAAGAGGTGCAGCAGGCCATCCTGGATCTGGGCAACGAGCCTACCTACCTGTCCCCGGCCGACTACGAGAGCCAGCTGGCGGATATCCAGACTGAGTATGAGGATCTGTGGGCCGCGGCCAACGCGGCAGCCTGAGCCCCTCTCCCACAAGAACACATGGACTGCCTCGCCCGTGGGCGGGGCAGTCCCATCCGATTGTAAAAGAGGTATGCGGTATGAAACGGGAGATTTCTCCTTTTATTCGCCTGAACCAGAAGGACAATGTGGTGGTGGCCCGCCGGGACGTGCCCGCCGGCATGGCAGTGGAGAGCGAGGGCTTTACCACCCGTACCGAGGTGCCCGCGGGCTACAAGGCTGCGGCCAGGGACATCCGGAAGGGGGAGCCGATTCTCAAGTATAACACCTGCATCGGCTTTGCAGCGGAGGACACCCCCGCCGGCACCATGATGCACAGCCACAACATTGTCTTTGAGCACGTGGATCTGGATTACGCCTTCAGCCGGGACTATCACCCCACCGAGCTCCTGCCCCCGGAGCAGCGGGCCACCTTCCAGGGCTTCGTCCGCCCCGACGGCCGGGTGGCCACCCGCAACTACATCGGCATTCTGGTGGCCAGCAACTGCGCCGCCACCGTGGCCCGGAAGATCGCCAACCACTTCACCCCGGAGCGTCTGGCCGCCTACCCCAACGTCAGCGGAGTGGTGCCCTTCGTCACCGGCCTGGGCTGCGGCATGGAGATGACCGGTCCCTTCATGGATCTGCTCCGCCGCACCATCATGGGCTATGCCACCAACCCCAATCTGGGCGCGGCCATCGTGACGGCCCTGGGCTGTGAGCGCAACAACATCGACGGCATGTTTGAGCACGCCGGTCTTCAGGAGAGTGAGACCCTCCAGAAGCTGGTGATCCAGGACGTGGGCGGCACCGCCAAGGCCGTGGAGGAGGGCATCCGCAGGGTGGAGCAGCTGCTGCCCGTGGTCAACGCCTGCCGGCGGCAGACCGTCTCCGCCGAGCACCTGGTGCTGGCCCTGGAGTGCGGCGGCAGCGATGGCTTCTCCGGCCTGTCCGCCAACCCCGCCCTGGGCCGGGCGGTGGACCTGCTGGTGAAAAACGGCGGCACCGCCATCCTCTCCGAGACCACTGAGATCTTCGGCGTGGAGCACACCCTCACCCGCCGGGCCCGTACGCCGGAGGTGGGGCAGAAGCTGGTGGATCACATCAACTGGTGGCTGAAGTACAACGAGGGCAAGGACTGCCAGATCAACGGCCGTGTCAGCCCGGGCAACAACAAGGGCGGCCTGGCCAATGTGCTGGAGAAATCCCTGGGCGGCGCCAAGAAGGGGGGCGAGACCGCCCTGAACGAGGTGTACGACTACGCCGAAAAGGTCACCGAGCACGGCCTGGTCTTTATGAATACCCCCGGCTACGACCCTGTGGCCACCACCGGCCAGGTGGCTGGCGGCGCCACCATGGTGGCCTTCACCACCGGCCGCGGCTCCTGCTTCGGCGGTGTGCCCTCCCCCGTGCTCAAGCTGGCCAGCAACACCCCCATGTACCAGCGGATGGAGGGGGACATGGATATCAACTGCGGGGTCATCATCGACGGTGAAAAGGATCTGGACGAGATGGGGCAGCTCATCTTTGAGCGTATCCTCCAAGTGGCCTCCGGCGATAGGAGCAAGAGCGAACTGCTGGGCGTGGGTGAAAACGAGTTTGTGCCCTGGCCCATCGGCGTGCTGGCTTAATGGGAGGCGGATATGGATTGTGACTGGGACTTTCAGCTCAAGAACCCCGGCCTGGCCAACAGTGAGCTGACCAACGGCGTGGCCCGCACCGGCCAACGGGCCCTGCTCTACGCCACCGGCATGGACGAGGAGGACATGAAAAAGCCCTTTGTGGCGGTGATCAACTCCTTCAGCGAGATGGTTCCCGGCCACATGCACATGCGGGAACTGGCCGAGCAGGTGAAATACGGCATCCTGGAGGGGGGCGGCATCCCCCGCGAAACCGGCACCATCGCCATCTGCGACGGCCTGTGCCAGGGCCACTGCGGTATGCGCTACCCTCTGCCCAGCCGGGATCTCATCGCCGACTCCATCGAAATGGTGGTGCAGGCCCACCACTTTGACGCCATGGTGCTCATCCCCGGCTGCGACAAGATCATACCCGGCATGCTCATGGCCGCCGCCCGGCTGGACATCCCCGCCATCGTGGTCACCGGCGGCCCCATGCTGCCCGGCAACGTGGGCGGCAACCCTCTGTTTTGCTCCAGTGAGCTGCGGGAATTCCCCGGCCGGGTGGAGCAGGGGAGCTGTACCGTGGAAGAGATGAAGAAGGCCGAGGAGGCCGCCCTGCCCACCGTGGGAAGCTGCGCCCACCTGGGTACCGCCAACTCCATGTGTATGCTCACAGAGGTACTGGGCATGTCTCTGCCCGGCTGCGGCACCGCTCCGGCGGTGTCCAACCGCCGCAAGCGCATCGCCAAGCAGTCCGGCCGGCAGGTCATGGAGCTGCTGCGCCGGGGCATCCCCCCCGGCAAATCCTCACGCGGGAGGCTTTGCTCAACGGCGTGGCGGGGGCCATGGCCACCGGCTCCTCCACCAATCTGGTGCTCCACCTGCTGGCCATCGCTCACGAGGCCGGCGTGGAGCTGACACTGGACGACTTCGACCGCATCAGCCGGGAGGTGCCCTTCGTATGTAACCTCCAGCCCTCCGGCAAATACCCCATCGTCTCCATGGACGCCTGCGGCGGCATTCCGGCGGTGCTGAAAAACGTGGAGCCCAAGCTCCACCGGGACGTGATGACCGTCGCAGGAAAGACCCTGGGTCAGATGCTGGACGCCGTGGAGCCTGTGGAGAACGACGTGATCCGCACCATGGAGCACCCCCAGAAGCCGGAGGGCGGCATTGCCGTGCTCTGCGGAAGCCTGGCCCCCGACGGGGCTGTGGTAAAGCAGTCGGGTGTCAAGCCCTCCATGTACCGGTTCTCCGGCCGGGCGCGGGTGTTCAATTCCATGGAGGAGGCGGACGCGGCGGTGAGCGCCGGGACCATTGAGAAGGGCACCGTCCTGGTCATCCGGTATGAGGGCCCCAAGGGGGGGCCCGGCATGCGGGAGATGCTCTCCACCACCGCCCTCATCATGGGCCGGGGTATGGACGAGGACTGCGCCCTGGTCACCGACGGGCGCTTCTCCGGCGCCACGCATGGCCCCTGCATCGGGCATATCTCCCCGGAGGCGGCCGCTGGCGGCCCCATCGCCCTGGTGGAGGACGGCGATGAAATTTTCATTGACATCGCGGCCCGCCGCCTTGAGCTGAAGGTCTCCCCGGAGGAGCTTGAGCGCCGCCGGGCCGTCTGGAAGCCTCTGGTCAAGCCACGCGGCCCGGCTCTGGCCAAATACGCCGCCCACGTCAGCTCTGCGGACCGCGGCGCCATTATCGAGCTGGAGAATAGCGCCTGTCAGTGAGTGGGTTTTCGTTGAGACCAGAACCCCGCCGGAATCCTTGGGTTCCGGCGGGGTTTCTTTTCCTTTTCAGATTCCCACATATGCGCGACGCATCCGGAGTCCAAAAGCGCCTCCGCGGCCAACCATACCGGTACTTGTATGGTCTCATGGCTGACATACCATCGGTGGAATAGGTAAAGTTGACAGAAGTGCAGGCGTGAGGCTTGCCGCTGTGTTGGGTCTATGCTATGATAGCGGGAAAGGAGCAGAACTGTTTATTTGCAAAGCAGAGGAGGCTGAAGGCGTGGACACCAAGGAAATCGCCATGCGATGGCTGAGTGAAAATTTGAACTATGTGGATTCTGTCACCGTCATTGACAGCACGGGGAGAATTATTGCAAAGCAGAGGTTTAATCCACGCTATACGGATGAAGAGAATCTGGCTCATAATCAGTGGGCGCTGGGCAAGAACTTGCTGGAGCTCTTCCCCTCTTTAAGTCCGGAAGACAGCACGCTGCTGCAGGTTCTTCATACCGGAAAAATTATATACATTGAAAATCAGGAGGCATGGAATCTCCAGGGCAGGAAAACGGTATGCAACAATCTGAATTTTCCGATTATTTTTCGGGGCAAAATTGTAGGTGCCGTGGAAATTTCACGAGACATCACACATATTGACAATCGTATTCACCCCGTACCGCCCAGTCAGACTCCGCCTGCCCCCCGCAGTGCCGCGGCCCGCTACAGCTTGACCGATATCATAACCCAAAATTCAGGGATGCTCCGTTTAAAGGAGACGATTGGAAAGGTAGCCAACAGCACATCCTCTGTATTGATTTGTGGAGAGACGGGAACCGGCAAGGAGTTGGTAGCGTCCTCGCTCCACAATGCCAGCTATCGGAAGGCCAAGCCTTTTGTGGCGGTAAACTGCGCCGCTCTGCCCGAGAGTATTTTGGAAGGACTGCTTTTTGGCTCCCGGAAGGGGGCCTTTACCGGGGCGGAAAACCGAAAAGGCCTTTTTCAGGAGGCGGATGGGGGAACTCTGTATTTGGACGAGATTAACTCCATGCCGCTCAATCTCCAGGCAAAGCTGCTGAGAGTGCTTCAGGAAAAACAGGTCATGCCGTTGGGAAGTACACAGCCTATTGCGGTTGACGTTCGTATCGTCTCCTCCTCCAACTGTCCACCCGATGAGTTGGTGCGGAATGGAGAATTGCGTCCCGATCTGCTGTATCGCCTCAACACCGTGACATTGGCGATTCCACCCCTGAACCAGCGGCCGGACGATATCCCGTTGCTGTCCGAGTATTTCCTTTATAAGTACAGCAGGGTGTTAGGCCGGCCGGTCCCCCAGATGGCCCAGGAGACGATTCTTTTTCTGAGCAATTGCAGATGGCACGGCAATGTGCGGGAGTTGGAGCATGCCATTGAAGCGGCACTCAATGTTTTGGGAGAGGGAAGCGTGCTCTCTCTGGAGCACCTGCCCGCTTATTTGACCATGAGGGAGCCTCCGGAAATTCATCAGAAGAATACGGAGCCAACGCTTTCACTGCCGGAAACTATGGGCTTGTATGAGAAAAAACTGATTTTGCAGGCATTGATGTCCTGTGGCGGCAAAATTGTGGAGGCGGCGGCACTTCTGCAGATCCCGAGAACCACGCTGCAGTATAAGATTCGTAAGTATGGGTTAATGATTGAATGACAAAAAATTGTCATTTAAGACGAATAATTGTCAATAAGGCGACGTTGAACCGTATACAACCTATGATTGAGAGCGACAGGCGACGAAAATTCGTCGCCTGTCGCTCTTATAACATTGATTTTTTGCTTCCCTGTGATCTTAATATGAGAAAGATGCTGTTAATTTCCCTGATAATGTAAATTTATTTGGCACACGGTTTGCACTATTAAAAGAAAGAAGGAGGTAACCCGGTGCATTATGGAAGCCTGAACCATCATACGTGAAGAATAGGAGGTTCTTATGGAAGAAGTCATCAACTATGGCTGGCTGTCTCTCATTCCGGCTGTTGTAGCAGTCGTGCTGGCCTTTGCCACCCGCAACGTAGTGCTCTCCCTGGCAATCAGCCTGTTCCTCGGCATCATGATCCAAGTGGGCGCCAACCCCTGGCTCTCCCTGCAGCACCTGTTCAGCGACTATCTGTTTGTCGATCTGGCGACAGACAACAATCCCCAGACGATCGTAATGATGGCGACCGTGGGCGGCTTTGTAGCCCTGATCGAGAAATCCGGCGGGGCACGGGCATTTGCAAAGGCCGTGGCAAACAGCGTCAACAGCAAAGTAAAAGCGCAGCTGGCGGCCTGGCTGGGCGGGCTGGTCATCTTCTTTTCCGACTCTGGCAACAGCCTCATTCTGGGGCCCATGTTCCGCCCCATCTTTGACCGTCTCAAGGCATCCAGGGCAAAGCTGTCCTATATTTTGGACTCCACCTCCTCACCAGTCTGTATTCTGATTCCCATCACCGGCTGGGGCGTCTATATCATGAGCATTATTGCGACCGAGTTTGAAACGCTCGGCATCAACGGCTCTGACGCCTCCACCTTCATGGCGGCGATTCCCTATCAATTTTACTCCATTCTCGCACTCTTCCTGATTCCAATTGTGGCGTTTGGCAGACACGACTTTGGATTCATGGCCAAGGCGGAGGAGCAGGCGCGTCTGGGACTGCCGCAGAACATCTCGGACGACGAGGCCATCCTGGTATCCGATGACAAGAAGGTGTCTCCCTGGAATATGATCCTGCCCCTGGTGATCCTGTTGGGGACCATCCTAGTGATGTTTGTCAGTTGGGGGTTCCCGTTCCAGAACATTCCCGGCTCCAAAATCCGCATTGCTCTGACCTCCGGTTATCTGCTGGCCTCTATCGTATGTATGATTATGATTACGGCCCAGAAGTTGATGAGCTTTAAGGAAACCTTCGACGTGTTCATCGGCGGTATTCAAAAGATGGGCTCCGTCCTGGTCGTCGTGGTCCTGGCCTGGGGCGTGGGCTCTGTCTGCAAGGATCTTGGAACCTCTCAGTTTATTGTGGATTCCACGCTGGGGCTGATCACTCCGCATGTGGTACCCGCCCTGCTGTTCCTGGTGGGCGTCATTATCTCCTTTGCCACAGGTACTTCGTGGGGGGCCATGGCGATCCTGCTTCCGATCGGCATCAATATGGCCGTCGGTTTTGGGGTGTCCATCCCCATGACAATTGGCGCGGTGCTGTCCGGCTGCCTGTTTGGCGACCACTGCTCGCCCATTTCCGATACGACGGTGATGTCCGCAATGGCTGCCGGATGTGATCTGCTGGAGCACACCCGTACCCAACTCCCCTATGCGGGAATCGCGGCGCTGGCCAGCTTTGTGGCCTACCTGATTCTGGGCTTCACCAATGCAAATATCTGGATTATGCTGGTGGTCGCCCTGGCTCTGCTGATCGTATTTTACCTCCTCTCCTGCAGGCTGTGGGGAGTGAAGGCCGCGGAGTCCAAGTAACAACGCATGAGAAAAAGGAGTATGATTGCGATATGACAGAAGCGGAGCGCAGCAAATATGACGGCCGGGATATGGTCATTCTGAACCGTCATACGGAGGACACCATTCAGGAGGACAAGCTTTCCTTCCCCATGCAGATGGAAAACCATTTTGCCCACGTCCGCATGCTTTGGGAGCAGGGCATACTGACACACAAGGAGGCCAGAGCCATTTCTGCGGCTCTGCGTAAGCTCCTGGCCGCGGGACCGGATGCTACAGGCCGCCGGCCGGGCCTAACGGATCTCTTCTCCAATCTGGAGGAATGGCTGATTGAGGAACTGGGGATAGAAGTAGGCGGAAAGTTCCACACCGGCCGTTCCCGCAATGATATGAACTTGACCATTGAACGCATGTATACCAGAAAGACACTGCTGGATATGTGTGAAGCGGTTTCCTTCCTGATGGATACCCTGCTCCGAAAGGCAGAGGAGCACAAAAATACCATTATACCGGGCTATACACACCACTCACAGCATGCGCAGCCGGTTACACTTGGGCACTTCTATCTGAGTGCGTTCGAAAACTTTGCCCGCGATCTGGAGCGCCTGCTGGCAGCCTACGACCACACCAACCTGAGCCCTATGGGGGGCGCGGCCATCGCCACGACTGGTTTTCCCATCAACCGGGAGCGGGTTGCCGAGCTGCTGGGCTTTGACGGCCTGCTTCTGAACTCTATGAACGCCACGTCCAGCCTGGATTTCGCCTATGAGGCGGCCAGCGCCATGTGTATTTTTATCCAGAATGTGGGCCGAATGGCGGAGAGCCTGCTGTTGTGGAACATGGGAGAGGTGGGCATCTCGCGCCTGAATTTGAAGTACTGCTCCTACAGCACCATCATGCCCCAAAAACGCAACCCCGTGGCCCTGGAAACACTTCGCTATTCCGGGGAATGGAGCTATGGCGCCCTGAGTACGATGTTCAACACCATGAAAGCCTATACGCCAGGCAATGGGCGGGAGCCCGGCTTTGTGGTCAGCCTGTACTATGAAATCGCGCAGAGAGTTATGGACAGCGCCTATCTCCTGGAGGGGATTGTACGCACTTTGGAGGTGGATCGGGAGCGCGCTTTGGATATGACCCGCAAAGGCTTTTCCACCATGACCGAGCTGGCAGACGAGCTGGTACGCAGCCAGGGCCTGTCCTTTGCGGCCGCCAAGAAGCTGGTCGGCAGGCTGGTGCTTCTGGCCCATGAGGAGCATATCCCCTGTGAGGCAATTGGCCGGGACCTCCTGCACCGGGCGGGCCTGGAGGCGCTTGGGGTAGAAGTGGACATGCCGGAGGAACTGCTGCGCGCCGCTCTGGATCCCGTCCAGAATGTGGAACGCCGCAGCCTTATCGGAGGCCCCAGTCCTGCACGTGTGGCTGAAATGATCCAGTGGGGAGGGGGACGGCTGAAGGAGCTGGACAGTCAATGGAAGGCCCGAGGGGATCGACTGAAGCGGGCCTCCAGCCGATTGGAGGAGCTGACCGATGCATTAATTAGGGAGGAGGAGTCATGACGCTGTCAGAAGCCTTTGCACACTTTATTCAACATCCGGTACCGCTGGGCGAGGAGGAGGTCTACCTCTGCACCCGCTCCATCCTGGATACTGTGGGGGCTATGGTCCTTGGCAGCCGTACCGGGGTGGTAGAAAAAGCTGCGCGGGTTATTCCGCGGGCCGGGAAAGCCACTCTGGCGGGGATTGGCGGAGGCTTTTCCGCGCGAGATGCGGCGTTCCTGAACGGTATCAGCGGCCACGAGCTGGAGTTGGATGACACCTCCAGCTCCAATCTGGGGCACCCCACCGTGGCTGTGCTGCCCGCTCTGCTGGCGCTGGGGGAAGAATTGAACAGCCCTGGCGAAGAACTGATACGTGCATTCGCCGTAGCCACCGAGGTGGAGTGCAAGCTGGGGCGTCTTTGCGCTCACGCCCTCCACGAGCGGGGATGGCATGCCAGCAGTGTTACCGGTATTGTTGGAGCCGCCGCGGGCGCCGCGTATCTTTTGAAATTGAAGGAAAAGGAACTCGTAAACTGCCTGGGAATTGCCGCCTCCATGGCGGCTGGTGTGCGGGAGAACTTCGGGACGGACACCAAGTCGCTTCATATCGGCAAGGCGGCTGCGGATGGACTTCTGGCGGCCTGTCTGGCCCGGGAAGGCTGTACCGCCTCCTCCTCCGCCCTGGACGGCCGGGAGGGCTACCTCTACGAGTATTCCGGGCTTCGCTTTGACCCGTTTGGTTCAGACTGGTACAAGACCCTGGGAAACCGATACGATGTCTGCACCCCCGGGTTTGCGATTAAACAGTATCCCTCCTGTAGCAGTACCCACCGTGCAGTGGATGCCTTTGTTGATTTGGCGCAAGTACATCATTTTCAACCAGAGGACATCGCCTCCATCCGGGTGGAACTGAGTGCGGCCGCTCTGCGTGAGCTGGTGACGCCCGAACCCAGAACCGGAGATGAGGCCAAGTTCAGCGTTGGGTTTCAGGTGGCCCTCTATTTGAGCGGGTTGGACAACATGCCGGACAATTATACAGAGAAGATTATCTTCCGGCCCGATATCCAACGGATTATAAAAGCCACTCATCTTTGCCATGCGGAGCGGTATGATGCGCTCCCGGTGGATATGGGAGTAGGACCTGCCTTCGTATCCGTCACCCTATTGGATGGCACAGAGTACCATACAGAGCGCATTTATCCCGTGGGACACCGGACAGATCCCATTTCGGATCAGGCGCTGGAGGAGAAATTCCTGCGCTGTACCCGCCCGGTATTGGGTGAGGAGCAGGCGCGTGTGTTATGCAGGACCCTCTGGAAGCTGAAGGATGATGCCGTTACCAATCTCATGCGCCAGACCGTTCCCATTCTCCGATGACCCGAATCCCCCGGCTCGTTCTGGGCCGGGGGATTTGACACATCCCGTATAATCTAAAATGAGCGAATAAGGAAAGGAGAGCCACATATGGACTACCGGATAGAACGGGACTCAATGGGGGAGATGGAGGTCCCCGCGGACCGCTACTGGGGTGCGCAGACCCAGCGGAGCTATCAGAACTTCCAGATCG
>OGEP01002169.1_pt1 | contig 18123 bp, 9 predicted proteins | sample 1570721 | NCBI WGS metagenome assembly OGEP01 (sample SAMEA2582131, study PRJEB24529) | metagenome | biome: Human gut stool | place: China | collected 2011 | reverse complement strand
TAGATGCAATATCCTGAGGATTGATATCATCAAAATTATCACGAAGCTGTCCGTCCACTATCACCAGGGGTCCTCCCGAACCATCAAATTCCGTTCCACCACGTAATATAACTTTAGGAGATGAAGTAGGATTTCCCGAAGTGAGAGAAACCTTTAAACCGGGAACAGAACCCGACAGTGCCTGAGAGGGATTTGTATATATACCCTTCTCTAATATCTGGGGACTGACAGTCGATATAGAATTCGTCAGTTTTGCCCGTGAAACTTTTCCGCCATAACCGGTCACAACAACTTCCTGCAAAAGTTCACTGTCTTCTTTTAAGATTATCTTAAAATTCATTTTTCCTTGCACACTCAAAGTCTGGGAAGAAAAACCTATGAATGAAATCTGTATACTGGCATTATCAGAAACCGAGAGTGTAAAATTACCATCAACGTCAGAAACAGTGCCATTTGTTGTTCCAACTTCCACAATACTGGCACCAATGACCGCCTCACCCGCAGTATCCGTTATTATGCCCGTAATACTTTTCTTCTGTGCCACAACTACAATCGAACACAGAAGAAAAACAAATAAAATAAAACTCTTTTTCATACTCTTTTATGTTTTTCATGTTTAAAACACCTATCAACAAGAGGCGTTCAAATACCATATATCCACTCCAAAAACATCACAAATTACGGAGGTATAAACAAAGGAATAAAGAAAATCATATTTAATAAATTAGGGGTTATTATTTACAAGCGCAAAGAAAGAACTCATAAAACTAAACATAGTCAGAAAGCATTTAAAAAAAGTCATATATCATCCAATACTGCATTTTTTTATCAAAAACAGAATAATTAATAAACATTTTATGTATATACGTTGTTAAATAGAAAAAAATCAGCTTTAAACAACACGAAAAGATAAAAATGTACAGGTTATTTGGTATATTCGCAATATTAACACTACTTTGCATATCATCTACATCAGGTCATGACATAAATTACCAGTTTACGTCTATTTCCGTAGCGGAAGGATTGTCTCAATCTACCGCCCAATCCATACTTTTAGATAAGAAAGGGAAATTATGGATAGGAACAAAAAATGGTCTGAATTCTTATACGGGACAAAATCTGAAAATATTCAAAAGCCACCCCAACGACAGATATTCCTTACCAAGCAATCACATTATACATTTAACCCAAGATTCCCTTAACGACATATGGATATCTACCAGACAAGGTATGGTTAGATATGATGAGACACACGGGAATTTTATTCCCTTCAATCATGATATCATCTATTCTTCCTTATGCATAAATGGAGGAGTACTTTTCGGAAGTGAGAATCGAATATACAAATATGATTACCAAAAACGCTCTTTTAAAGCAGTATGCATCAACCCCAAAGGTGCTACGGACAGTGACATTACCAAATATAGGGTACAAAGAATTATAGCAGTTTCCCCAAAGGAGGTGCTAATCGTCACCAGAAGGGATGGAATATATATATTGAATTACCCCAATATGCAATTAAAGCGTTTTTTCTCTTGTCCAAACAATATTTTACAAGGAGCATGTCTGGCTTCAAACGGATACATATATTTATCTTTTTGGGGACAAGGCCTGTTTTGTTATGAGAAAACAGGAAAACTTATAAAACAATATACGAGCAACAACTCCGGATTGACAAACAATTATGTATTGGATATAATAGAAAAGAAAGGATATCTATGGTTAGCAACTGATGGCGGAGGAATAAATCGACTGGAACTACGCAATGAAAAATTCTCTAACCTCTATCATATTGCCGGAGATGAAAATTCACTCCCTGTCAATTCTATTACTGTATTATATAAGGATAGCAACGAATGTTTATGGGCGGGAAGTGTTAGAGGAGGAGTTTTCAATATCAAAGAAAGTTACATACGTACTTATAAAGACTGTCCTTTAGGATATAATAATGGATTGAGCGAAAAATCTGTGACGAGTTTTTACGAGGAAGCTAATGGAAAGTTATGGATTGGTACGGACGGAGGCGGAATAAACTTGTATGATCCTCAAACGGGAAACTTCAAGCACTTCTCGTCTACCTATGGGGATAAAGTGATTTCCATAGCCCCAGTATCAGAAAAAGAACTAATGGTATCTGTTTACACAAAGGGACTTTTCCTGTTTGAAAAAAACACAGGTATTTATCGACCGTTTGTGATAATAAACGACAGTATTAACTTCAGGCAGTGCTTTTACGGATATCTTCCACGCGCTCACCGAGTGACAGAAAACAAAATATATATACTTAGTAAGGAGCTATGGGTATATAATATAAATAATAAAAAATTCTCTCCAATCAAAAATGAGAACAATTATCAATTACAAGCCTCGGTCATAGCCTACTGTGACAAAAAGATATCCTTGGCAATGAATGGAAACAAAGTATTCCGAATCATTAACAAGAATGACAGCATTGATCTTCTTTTTCAATTGGACGAGAAAGAAGTTATCAGTGCGATTGATTACGACGGAATAAATAAGATATGGGTGGGAACAACAACAGGAATGGGATATTATGATATAAAAGAGAAAAGATATTTTAAAATCAGGTCACAGTTATTCAATGATATTACCGCCCTCCGTTATGAGCCTTCTTCAGAAAGGATATGGATCTGTGCACAAAACCAACTATTTTCTTACTGCATAAAAGAAAACAGATTTATTCAATGGAACAGAAGCGACGGATTTTATCCCAATGAAATAATATTTACTTATCAACAACGGGCTGAAAAAAACAGCCGATATCTTTACTTTGGTGGCATAGAAGGACTGGTCCGAATAAACACAGACATCCCAGAGCCTAATGAACCAGATCCGGAAATAGCACTTTACAGCATAGAACTTAACGGGCAACCGTATACATCCGGTATAGACACCCAAAATATAAAAGTTCCATGGGAACATAATGCACTCGCCCTACGGGTATATATTAAAAATAAAGATATTTTCCAGCGAGTTCCATTCCGATATATCATAAAAGGAAATGTTGATAAGATAATCGAATCATATAATCCGATATTGGATCTTTCCAACCTATCTACCGGTAAATACCGCATCGAAGTAGCATGTATGACAAAAGACGGAAATTATACCACTCCTATCCTTCTCACAAATGTCCATATTACCCCACCATGGTATAAAACAGGCTGGTTTATAATATTATGTTGTATTAGCCTTATAGGAGGGGGTATTGCAGGAATATTCATTTTTAATATAAAAAAGGAAGCAAGAATACAAAAGAGACTAAAAGAATACAGACAATATCTGAATGAAAAGAGGATAGATTTCCTCATTCACATAAATCACGAATTACGTACTCCCTTAACATTGATTTATGCCCCACTAAAACGTCTCATGGACAAAAGTGAGATGCAAGGATTACCTCAGCATCTGATACCACAATTACAACTACTATTCAACCAAGCACAACATATGAGGGAAATAGTAGATATGGTGTTGGACTGGAGCAGTTTGGAGGCAGACTATAATAAATTGAAAATACAAAAAACTCAATTGAACGAATGGGTAACCGAGGTTATCAAAGACTATATGAATGAGGCAAAAGAAAAAGAGATATGCATACAATTACAAATAGATCCCAACATAGAGGAGGTATGGTTTGACAAACAAAAGTGTCAAACAGTACTATCAAACTTACTGATGAATGCACTAAAATTCAGTAAGGCAAACAGCAATATAACAGTAAGCACGCAACGTCTTGAAAACACAGTCAGAATATCTGTTATAGACGAAGGAAGCGGTATAGAAGATTCGGATATGGCAAATCTCTTCACTAAATTCCACAAAGGTAATCACAAAGAGAGAGGAAGTGGATTCGGATTATATTATGCCAAAACAATAATGGAAATGCACGGGGGGCTTATAAGGGCCTATAATAATACAAACAAAGGAGCTACATTCTATTTGGAGCTGCCATTGCTCAATACAAATAAAAAAGAAGAATCCGCCCATTTACAGCAAAAAGACTCTCCTCTCCCTTCCAGCATCCAAGATACACATTTCGATTGTACCGGAAAGACTGTGCTTATTGTAGAGGACGAAAAGGAGTTAAGGGAATATCTCATAAGTTCTTTAACTGAGTTCTTTAAGAAAGTTTATGCGGCAGACAATGCAGTCTCTGCCTTAGAAATCTGTCAGAAGAAACAGCCTTCTATTATTATTAGTGACGTGATGATGCCGCAAATGGATGGTTTTGAATTATGCCGTCAGATAAAAAACAACATCCAGATAAGCCATATCCCTGTAATACTGTTAACAGCACGTTATGACCAGACAGGGATAACAACCGGATATAAATCCGGAGCTGATGCTTACATCCCCAAACCATTTGATCTAGACTCTCTAAAGATCGTCATCGGAAATATTTTAAAAAATAGAGAGAAAATACACAATCAATACATATCTATCAACCAGTCGACTTCTCTCCAGACTTTAACAAACAGTAAAGCAGATGAGGATTTCATGACAAAAATAAATATAATTATACATGAAAACCTATCTGACGAGGAATTCTCCGTCCAGCAATTGGCAGATCTCATGACAATTAGCCGTTCTTCTTTATACAACAAGATAAAAATTATAACGGGTTTGGGAGTCAATGACTATATAAACAGATTACGTATCGAAAAAGCAATCTCACTGCTTACCAATACAAATTTAAACATAAATGAAATAAGCAGTGAAGTGGGTTTTACTTATCCCCGATATTTTAGTTCAACATTCAAACAAATGAAAGGAATGACTCCCAAACAATTTAGAGAGGAGAATCGTATGAAATAAGTAGGAAGTTCCTGGGAAACATAACAAGTATGAACGGGTGGATACAAAGATATAATTTCCTTCTTAATAAAAAATAAATGTCGGAACCGTGCAATGGGAATCATACGCAATTGCCTATATTTGCGCTATTGAACAACAAATACAGGTATAATTATGGAACACAAAGCTGATAAGGACTATGTGGCTATCATTTCACTCCGGAAGTTACCTCAATACTCAAAAAGATCTATTGCTTATTTCCAAAGCAGAGGGACGGATAATAACTCTAAGAATGACCTGCTACCATGTCAATAGAAATAAAATATTTTAAAGATAGAAAAGAGTGGCGAAAAAGGATATAATTGCCAGATTGAAAGAAGATAAAACTGTATGGAACAATTATCAACTTTTTTCCGACACATATAAACGCATCCGAATTGCCTACATTGAAGCAGCAAGGAAACGGCCTGAAGAATTTGAAAAGCGATTAAACAACTTTATCAATAAAACGAGAGAAAATAAAAGAATAACAGGATTCGGCGGGATTGAAAAATACTATTAATCCCTATAAAATACCTGACTCAAAATAAAAAACAATTCCTCTTTGATACCGCCCCCTAAAATGTGCAGAAAACCGAATTGAACAAATAGGACACTCACTCTATCCTTACCAAATGATAAAGTGTCCCCCGATAAGACTTTCGGGAAGGAATACTCAGCTTTTGAAGCGTGCATCCGAATTGTGCCACCTTATTGATAGCCAACCTGTCACGTGTCTTTGTCTGCAAATAGTTCAATATCTGCATGGAAGTCATCCACTTCCCTTCTTCCGCTTCCTCATCCAACGGACTAGGATAACAATGAAATAACTGTTCCAACGGACTCAATAAGTTCGCGCAAAGTCATAATGTGTCCCGATTTTGTTTCCGTTTTCATTTTGTCGAACAATGCGCCTGCCTCACAAACACTGAGAGTTTCTTTTCCACTCCCGCTATCTTGCCTGATAAAAGTAATATTCATTCTATTTTTGTCTATTTTCTACAATCGGAATTTATTGTTTTAATTCCTGTAAAGATACGCTATAAGCTTCCGGAAAGCAGGCATTTCTCCTGATTAATATCCGCATTTTATTTGTATTACACTCAGATTTGATGTATCTTTGCTTAATAGTTACCAGAAGCTCACTAGTGTGAACAAACAAGCTATCAGTTGTAAACAAAAACGTTAACAAGTGTAAGCAATCTTATTCACAGCAGTGAGCCCCTGAGAAGCATTAAGGCTTAACAAAACAAACTCTAAGCATTAACGTATAACTACCTAAGAGAATACATAACAAGAACGGTTACTTTAAAACAAAACATGAAACTATGGCAATATTATTTGACTGGTATGAAAACCCGAAGCCTTCGGACAAAGAACAAGGAGAAAAGACACTGCACCCACGTCTAAAATATAACGGTTCGATAGGAACCGACGTATTGAGCCGACGCATTCAAGAACGTTGTTCGCTGACAGAAACGGACGTCACAGCTGTACTCGACGCCCTTTCGCATATCATGGGACAGGAATTGGCAAACGGACGGCAAGTACATCTGGACGGTATCGGTTATTTTCGCCCTTGCCTGACCAGTACGGAACCCGTAACGATAGATACCAAACGAAAGGCTACCAAAGTAAAATTGAAAGCGATCCAGTTTCGTGCCGATCAGACATTGAAAAATGAATTTGGGATACTGAAAGTAAAAAGTCTCAAAGGCGGGCTCGACTTCTCCCAACTGACGAACGAAGAAATAGACCGGAAACTGACGAAATACTTCCAAACACACCCATTCATGCGGAGATGTGACTTCCAAGACCTCTGCAGAATGACAAGAAGCACGGCAATGCGACATATCCGGCGGCTACGTGACGAAGGAAAACTGAAAAATGAGGGTGGAGTGATGCAACCGATTTATGTACCAGGAAACGGTTATTATACTAATAATAAACATGTTACAGATTAAATAGTGGGAATTAGTAACCTGAGGGTAAAAATTACCCTCAGGTTACTCCAACTTAACTCTCATAGCCGCAAACAACGATGTATAAAGGGATTGAAGCTATCTATGAGAGTATGAGAGTAAAATCATTACTAACATCTATTGTATGCATTTTCTTTCACCGCTATTGTTCCATGCAACATGGTTGACGGACAATGCTTACATACATCCCCTAACCCCGCATTCAACATTTTCCAGCATTCGGCGTTTTCCGGCACTTGTCCGGCTTCTTCCCCGAAAAGCTTGTTTGTAAAGATCACCTTCATCGTGTCATAATCGCTCACGAAGATATTGGTATTGATATTCCAGTACCGATTGTGACGCCGGGCAGAATGTTGGAGTTTCCTCCAACCCACACATTGTTGCCCAATGTCACAGGAGAAGTAAAAAGATTTCCAGAACTGAAAAGAAATAAGATTGCCCGTAAAACAATATTTTACCGGCAAACGTTTTCTTTATAGTATTTTTTTAAGTTATTTTGCGCAACAGATATCACGAAATCATCAAATTATGGATTGGATTGGCCTTGATTTAACATTCCCTATTACCGACCCTACATGGATATTTCTCCTTGTACTTCTCATTATACTGTTTGCCCCTATTTTATTGAACAAGTTGCGCATCCCGCATATCATCGGTATGATTCTGGCGGGACTGGCTGTGGGTGAACATGGATTCAACATTCTGGCACGCGACAGCAGTTTCGAATTATTCGGAAAAGTGGGACTGTATTATATCATGTTCCTGGCCGGTCTGGAAATGAACATGGGAGATTTCAAAGAGACACGGAACAAGGCGTTAGTCCTGGGGCTGCTCGCTTTTATTGTACCTATCGGAATCGGATTCGTTGCCAATGTGTCTTATCTGAAATATGGTATAATCACATCCGTACTGCTAGCCAGTATGTATGCCTCACATACCCTGGTGGCTTACCCCATTGTCACCCGTTTCGGGGTGTCACGTCATCGTAGCGTAAGCATTGCGGTAGGAGGAACGGCAGTGACGGACACACTCACATTATTGGTGTTGGCTGTCATAGGCGGTTTGTTCAAAGGAGAAACCGGTGGTTTCTTCTGGTTATGGCTGGTAGTAAAAGTGATTTTCCTGGGTGGACTAATTATCTATTTCTTCCCGCGTATCGGCCGCTGGTTCTTTCACCGCTACAATGACCATGTGATGCAGTTCATTTTCGTCCTTGCCATGGTCTTTCTTGGAGCAGGACTCATGGAGTTCGTAGGAATGGAAGGAATTTTGGGGGCTTTCCTCGCAGGATTGGTACTGAACCGACTCATTCCACACGTTTCTCCGTTGATGAATCATCTGGAGTTCGTCGGGAATGCGCTTTTCATTCCTTACTTTCTTATCGGAGTGGGAATGTTGATCAACTTGCGTGTTATCTTCGGACACGGAGATGCCCTGAAGGTGGCCGCCGTAATGATTGTAATGGCACTGACGGGCAAGTGGATTGCCTGCTGGCTCACGCAAAAGATATACAGGATGTCCGTTCTCGAACGAAACATGATGTACGGATTGAGTAATGCACAGGCGGCAGCTACATTGGCGGCGGTATTGGTCGGATATAATATTATCCTGCCCGGCGGCGAACGTCTGTTGAATGATGATGTACTGAATGGGACGGTTCTGCTGATCCTCGTTACTTGCGTAGTCAGTTCCCTGATAACCGAACGGGCGGCCAAGAAGCTGGCCATGGATGATTCGGAACCGGGAAAAGAGTCTTCGACGGAAACTGAAAAGATTTTGGTATCTCTTGCTAATCCGGACACCATTGAAGACATGATGAACCTTTCTTTAGTGATACGTGATACGAAACTAAAGGACAATCTTCTGGCACTGCACGTTATCAACGACGACAGCACTTCCGATAACCTGAGAATGCAAAGTAAACGCTACTTGGAAAAAGCGGCCATGACAACAACAGCAGCCAATGTTTCGCTGAAACAGCTGACCCGCTATGACTTGAATATTGCTTCCGGCATCATCCACTCTGTGAAAGAGAATGAAGTAACGAGTATCATCACCGGGCTGCACCGCAAAGCGAATATCACTGATTCATATTTCGGAATGCTTGCCGGAAACCTGCTGAAAGGATTAAATTGCGAGATTATTATCTCCAAATTCCTGATACCGGTCAATACGATAAAGCGAATCGTTATTGCCGTCCCTCCGAAAGCGGAATATGAATCCGGCTTTCCACGTTGGTTGGAGCATTTCTGCCGAATGGGAAGCACGCTCGGATGTCGTGTGCATTTCTTTGCAAACGAACAGACAATCATCCGCCTGCAAACGTGGATAAAGAAAAGACATAAACAGGTACTGACGGATTTCTCTCTTTTAGAGGACTGGAACGATTTACTGGTACTGACAGGGCAAGTAAGCTACGACCATCTGTTAGTCATTATCAGCGCCCGTCCCGGAACGATTTCTTATGACAACTCGTTTGAGAAATTGCCGAGACAATTAGGAAAATATTTCTCTAATAATAGCCTGATTGTGTTATATCCCAATCAATCGAGTGAACCACTGGACAGTTCTTTCTTCTCCAAGCTATACACCGATACTGAAACCCGACACTATGAGAAAGTGGGCAAATGGGTTTACAAATGGTTCAAAAAGAGTTGATAAGCGGTATATTCCGACCACAAATATATGCCATTTGAAGAACAAGGCTATTATTGTAATCTAATTTATAGTTTGACTACAATAACAGCCTTATACCATCAGTCTTGCACCATTAATTTTGTATAATATCACCCACTAAAAGAATATAGCCGAGATAGGTATTAAACTCATTGAAATATTCAGTTTCCTTTATTCGCTTCGGATTCATCTTGTAGATTTCCGCCTTCTCAAAACGTCTATTGTCCGGACGAATAATAATTGTATGTTCTTCTTCATTCAAGGACTCAAACAGACAATAATTAGTACGATTACGATCTCCGCAATATTTATCAAACCTACGGATATAGGAAGGATCATTCTGATCTATCTCTACTGTCATTCCTCCGGATGAAGGTCCGATTAAGTCAAACACCCCAACTCGAATTCCCTTAAAATGCACTTTCACAAAATCTTCCGAATCCGAGGATTCCAGAACAACCGGCAATGCTTTTTGGTCTCCCTGAAAATTTGAAAAGGCTTTATCATCTTTCGAGAGTAGTTTCCAACCTTCGGAATGTTCAAACTCTGTTACGGGAATCATTTTAGCTTTCTCATAATTACCCGGATTCAACGGAGCTTTCAATGCATGTGCCTTTTCCTGCGCCTTGTTCATTTGTAACAGGGAACGGCTCAGTGTCTTTGTATATATAGGATGTCCGCCATCATAAGTAGGATGTGTCCCATCATTCGTAAACACAATCTTACCACTATACTCCTTTTTTGAATCTCCTTTAAAAACCAACTTATCCTCATTCAACAATTCCAGAACATCATCGGCAAAATTAACAGACGGAATATCATAATAGTCTGCTACTGTCTCCATATACCGCACAGAACGGTAATTCTTTCCAGCTTTCAAGTCATCCAACATTGGTTCATTTAGCGTATAGAGAAAACATATATCCGTATGCGGATTATGATGCCAGATCTTACGCACAATTCCTTCCATGGAATGAGCGATCACCAAGGAGTCAGTTTTGGCATCATTCACAGCAAATTCGACAAATACCAAATCCGGATGATACTGCAACACGTCCCGTTCTGTACGGAACACACCCAAATCGGATCCGGTCCCACCAATTCCGGAATTTATTGACGTAAACTGTACATTACTATATTGTTGCTTGAGCCAATCAGTAATTTGCACTCTATATCCTTGATGATTTGTTATACTTCCACCCAAAAAAACGACAGATACGGGTTCATTCTTTTGTATCTTATAATTAAAATTAGGAAGTCCTGCACGCATCTGTAACCCTACAGAGTCTTCTGTTGTAGTACAACTCAAACAAAACCCGATAAGACAAGCTATAATTCCACTAAATAAAAATTTCTTCATAAGTATAATGATTAAAATGTAAACAGTTTATGCTCCAAGTTGACCGGTGACTTACCTTTGAACGGAAGCTGTCCCAACAATATCCGTAATAAAGCAGAATGAGTGGAAGCATCATTCGAATAAGTATTTATATAAGTCTTGACACGTTCAAAATATTCATTTCCAATGTAAGGACTACCTAATGAAATAACAATCACTTTACTTTTGTCCATAGAATTGGCAGCCCATACGGACTGAGCCTCATCGTCCCATAATTGGAGCGGGCCAAATGGAGTATGAGTATTCCGTGCTACCAGAAAGATTACTTTATCATACACTTCAGTCGCATTATCCTGCCAACCTTGATCTTCATAAAGTATATTACGGCGGAAATCAACCTCAAAACCATTCTTCACAAACTCATCCCGCAAATTCTGTAATCGCTTAAAGTCACGGTCGTTACCTTTATGAGCTACGGGAGTTACAGCCACCAATAACAGCTTTTTATCTTTTTCCAAAGAAAGTGGTAACTTATGATCTTCATCCCGTACTAAAGTTATGGAACGCTCTGTTATCTCTTTGGCAGCTTCCCGTATTTCAGCTTTTTCTTCTGCTGAGACAGGACGTATCAACTCCCTGTTTTTATTTAATAACCCAAAACGTTCTTTCATTGCCCAAACACGGCGAACAGCATCGTCCAACCGTTCCATTGGAATTTCACCACGTTGAATCCGTACTTCTACCGTATCCATGTATTCGTAAGAAGGCCACAACAATATATCTACCCCGGCTAAAAAGCTGGCAACTTGCCCTTCCAAATCATTTTTATACCAGCCCCGGAAACCTGCCATTGTCATCGCGTCCGATACCACAACCCCGTTAAAATGCATTTCTTTTTTCAATAACCCGGTTAATAGCTCATGGGATAAAGTTGCCGGAGGCAGATAACCATTTATCTTTTCTTTCTGATAGAAAGGTAAAGTTATATGTCCGGGCATGATACATGCAACTCCTTTTTTAATCAACTCGGCAAACACTTTTCCATGATATTGCTTCCACATTTCTTCAGACAAGGAATTGACAGTTGTCATCAAATGCTGATCACGATAATCAACCCCATCTCCCGGAAAATGTTTGATTGTAGCGGCAACAGAGTTATCTTGCAACCCCTTTATCTGTTCGGACAACAAACAAACCGCTTTTTCCGGATTATCCGAAACTGAACGTGTATTTACAATAGGATTCAATGGATTCATATTTAAATCTGCAACAGGATGTAACACCCAGTTTATACCCAACGAACGACATTCTAATGCTACACTTTTACCATATTTATAAGCTAATTCCGGAGAATTTGCGGCTCCCAGTGCCATCTCTTTCGGAAAAGGAGTCATCCCTTGAAGTCCTACTCCCGATTCATAATCCTGTTGAAACAATAAAGGAAGCTCTGATGCTTTTTGATATTCCTCGACAGAACTACGCACAAAATCAACCCGCTTTTCCTCCGGAACTCCTGTAAACAACTTCCACCCCATAAAATAACCTGTAACCGGGTAACGTTTGAAGTACACGTCCAATGAGCCGTCTCCCAAATCCAATTCTTTCTTGCGATCAGGTAACATTAACATTGTCTGCCCTATCTTTTCACGCAAAGTCAAAAGTTTCCAAGTGGAATCTACCGACTGAAATTCATAAACCTCATTAACCGAACCGGCTGTCACTCTTTCTTTTGTACAAGAAAAGAACACGGATACAAGCAATGTAGCAGTAACTATTAAAAAAGAGTTTTTCATAATTCATTTCACTTTGTTTTTCATGTTACAAAAATAGCACTCCTTATTTTAATCCATTAGAAATCATGTTTCAATCTTTTCCATACATGTATCTTTATTCCTACTCCGGTTACATTACTATCACACAGGTTACGTTTTTCGTTTTCAGCCTCGATTTTGTTTGCGAGTTACTTGCAAACAAATTATATTTGCTTCTACTAAAAATATCTATCAGGACATGAAAAACATTGCATTCATCATTTTTCTTCTGTTTATTTCCATTTGCAGAGCGCAAGACAACAACATATTGTTTCAGAACTATAACGTAAGCAACGGACTCTCACAAAACACCGTTATACGTAGTTTGGAAGACAGTAACGGAGTTATGTGGTTTTGCACGCGGGATGGGCTGAACCGGTTTGATGGTACCGAGTTCGAAGTTTTTCGCGCCGACGGTCAGCCGCACTCCCTATCCAGCAGTGATGTTACCACCATTATTGAAGAATCGCCCGGAGTTCTATGGATAGGGACTCACAGTGGACTGAATCGCTACGATGTATCCTCAAATACATTCACTCAATACTTTCATGATCCGGCGAACCAGTATACTATATCGGACAATTGCATCAAACACTTGTTGTGCGATAACCAAAAAAGAATCTGGGTAGGCAGCATGAAAGGACTCAATCTGTATAATAAGGAAACTGATGATTTTATCCCCATTTCAACCAACGGTTCTGTCTTCTGGCTTATGCAAAACAGTCAAAATGAAATCTGCTATCTTATCAATAACACATTGTGCATCATGAATCCTGTCACCTATGTTACAGAGCGTTTTCAATTCGGTGATGAACATAAAATCTACTTTTTATATGAAGACAATGATAAACGCCTGTGGGTAGGTATGTGGGATTCAGGACTTAAATGGTTTGACCGTAAAAACCGTAAACTTGTAGATGCCAACCTAACAATGGAAAATGGCAAAAATTTCAATAACTCCCAAGTCAACTACATTGTAGAAACGTTGGAAGGAAATCTTATGCTTGCCACACGTGAAGGAGTGCTGATTTATGACCGGCAAGCAAACAGGCTTATCAATTATTACCAACGGGAACAAAGCTGCGGTTTGAGTGAAAATACCATCATCTCTCTATATAGGGATAAAGCAAATAATATATGGATCGGAACTTACGGAGGAGGTGTTAATTTGTACACACCATACAGTAATTTCTTTATTCCTCATAAACCAGAATATAAGCTCCAGAAAAGTATCGGAAACATTAATGCCATAGTGGAATATAAAGAGAAACTTTGGTTAGGCACGGACGGTGGTTTAATCATCTACAATCCCAAAGACGAAAGTTATGAGTACTGCCCGCTTCATGTTCCACGCTCGGTAACAAACAATGAAGTAAAGTATATACAGAAAGAAGGAGATCATCTTTTATGGATTAGTATTTATTATTGCGGACTATATCTCTATGATATGGAAACCCGCCGCATAATAAAAGAAATACCCGATTTTCCTTATAATCAAGTAAGACGTATTGCCAAAGGTACTGATAATATTTATTGGATTGCTTTAGGAGTAGACAGCCCCATACTACGTTACCACATGGAGAACAACCAATTGGAAGAGTCTTTTCCAGTAAAGGGTCGTGCCACAGAACTTTCTATCATCAATGTACAAGATTTAAAAGCTATAGGACCTTATATATGGATGGGGACTCGTGCAGCCGGTCTATATCGCTATCACACACAGACTCATGAATTAAAACATTTTGGTAGTGAAGAAAAAAGTCCGGAACAATTCCTGCCAAGCAATCATGTCAGTACGCTGTATACTGATGCATCGGAAAATTTATGGATAGGAACTTATGGCGGAGGCATAGGATTATATAATAATATCAAAGAAAGTTTCACGATATATAATGAAGAGAACGGTCTTCCCAATAATGCTATCAACAGTATTGTGGCCGATAATAACGGTAAATTATGGGTTTCTACTTTAAAAGGCATGTCATGTTTTGACCCCAAATCAGAGACTTTCACTAACTGGGATAATAAAAATGGATATTCTTTGCTGGAAACCAATTTACACGCTTGCCTGAAAAGTTCATCCAACATTTTTTATGTCGGTGGAAATAATCATTTCCTTTCATTTAATCCCCAATTAATTAGACGAAATACATTTATACCTCCCGTATATATTACAAAAATGAGAATTTGGGCAGATTATCTGGAAGATAATAAAGCTACCCAATGGGTAAATATCTCAAATCAGAGAATCAAATTAAGATACAACCAAACCTCATTCACAATCAAATTCTCCGCACTTAGTTATGTGTTTGCCTCCAACAATAAATTTTCCTATATGCTTGAAGGATTTGATAAGGGTTGGTCGGAACCGACACACGAACGGAGTGTTAACTATACTAATATCCCGCCGGGTAAGTATGTTTTTAAAGTAAGAGCTTGCAATAATGACGATATATGGAGCAATGGAAATGCTTCATTATCAATTACAGTCACTCCTCCTCTATGGAAAACATGGTATGCGTATTTGTTCTATCTAGCATTCACTATTAGCATGATTATGCTGTTCATACGTTATAAAACCCGGGAAGCACAACTGAAGATGGATCTTCAGTTAAAACAGATGGAGAAACAGAATATTGAAATCAGTCACAATATGGGTGTACAGATGTTCACCAATTTCTCACATGAGCTACGTACTCCGCTCACTTTAATCATAGCTCCGCTCACAGACCTGTTGCATAAAGAAGATATGCCTCCGGCATATCGCCAACCATTGGAGCTGATCAACCGTAATTCCCAACGTTTATTATGGCTGGTAAACCGTTTAATGGACTTTCACAAGCTGGAAGCCGGGAAAATGCAACTTCACGTCAGCAATTACAATCTAGGTACTTACATACCTGAAATCATCAAACTATTTATGCCTGTTGCCGAAAAGAAAAACATATCTATCGAATTTAATGATACGACCTCCTCAACAGACACTTGGTTTGATGCCATTCTATTGGAAAAGGTTTTCTTTAACCTGCTCTCCAACTCTTTAAAGCATACTCCCAACGGTGGATATATTATCATCTCAAGTATGGAAACCAATACTGAAGATATTCAGAAGCCTGAAAATTTGGGCCTCCCCGCAGGAAAGATTCTTTTGATTAAAGTAGAAGATAGCGGCTCCGGAATCCCTGCCAATATGATGCCCCGTATATTCGAAGCTTTCTTCCAGGCAGGTGAGAAAGTGTTGGGAAGCGGAATTGGGCTGAATCTGACAAAAAGTATCATTGAGCTCCATGGCGGACGTATTTGGATAGATAATAAAGAAGGGCATGGAATAACCGTGTCTTTCACCCTCCCATTAGGTAAAGACAGTTATACCGAAAACCAACTACTTAGCAAAGACAAGATAGTAAAATCCACCCATACTTATTCTGATGTAGAAGCACTTATTGCAACAGATGTCAATCCCTGCGAGATATCTCAGACTAATACTTCACCCAAGGAAATGACTCTGCTCATAATAGAAGACAATGAGGATGTACGTAATTACCTGGTATCATTGCTCAGCAAATACTATAATATCTATACTGCCGTAAATTGTAAAGAAGGCTATGAAATAGAACAAAAACAAATACCTGATTTGGTGATTAGTGACATTATGACTCCATATATGGACGGTATTGAGTTTACAAGATTATCTAAAAACAATATGGTAACTTCACATATTCCGATCATATTGCTCACAGCCCGTGTCACTTCATCGCAAGTGCGCGAAGGCTATGAATCGTTAGCTGACGATTATATCATGAAACCATTCGATCCGGAATTGTTGGTTGTACGTGTTGCCAACCTGTTGACTAATCGGAAAAAACTCGCAGAACGATATGGAACGGAAATGGTATCAATCAACAGAGAGCCACAGAAAGCTAAAGAAACTTCTGTTTATAGTGCCATGGAAGAAAAGTTTATGAAAAAAGTAATGGAAATAATAAACAAAAACATAGAAAACCCTGCCTACTCCATTGATCAGTTCAGTGAAGAAATCGGTATGAGCCGCGTACAGGTATATCGCAAGATCAAAGCCGTAACAGGTATGTCGCCCAGTAAACTCATCCTTGACATACGGTTAAAAACTTCACTAGATATGCTTCAAAACACAGAATATACAGTGACCGAAGTTTCTTATCGATGCGGTTTTAATGAAATATCTTATTTCGGAAAATGCTTCAAAACAGAATACGGCTTATCTCCTTCCGAATATATAAAGAAGTACAGGAAATAACAGAGTTATTATCAAAAAGAAGTGCCGCTATGTCTTACGATAGCGGCACTTCTTTTTTAGAACCTCACCTTCTTTTAAGGTTGCTGATAAGATCCTGAATACAAATATTCAATGGAAGGCAACGGTACATACATAGTACTGTAAGGCGGATTCATTGCAGGAATCGGATCCCCATCAGTATTCGGATTATCATAAACAGCTCCCGGATTTCTCTTTTGCCCATCAATTGTCTTCTGCATAGCTACTAAATAAAGCAAGCGGTCTCCATTCTCAAAACCAAACTCTTTGATTCTTTCTTTTTCTATATCTGCTTCAGTTACATTCTTCAAAGGAGTCAATCCGGCACGTTGACGAATCTTATTCACATCTCCTAAAGCTTGAGATGCATTCTTAGAAAGGACTAAGGTCGCACGCGTCAGATATGCTTCCGCCAAACGAATCAACGGTACTTGGGAATACTTCCCATACGGAGCCCGATAATACTTATCATTCCAAAAAGCATTCCATTTTGTCTTGTTATATGCCATTTCATGTATGGTTTTATCTCCTCCATCCGTATAGTTTTTCAGGAAATAATGCAGTTGAGTAAATCTCTTATCAGCCAAGGCTTCTGCACTCGGAACATAATTCGTCAAATCCATAGGATCATCTGTTACCGCCCAGCCAATATACTTAATTAAACGAGGATTCCAGTAAGCACAAGCCCAACCACCATGTTGCCAATTCTGACTGCCACGCGCTCCTTCCAACCATAATTTATTACTAGCATCAAATGTCTTTGACTTGAAATTATAAATACCAGTTTTACACATACGAGCTAACGGAATAGCTACGTTATTTCCCTGATTGCTTTCAGTGAACGCACACTCAAACATAACTTCCTTTGATACCGGGTCTACTGTATATTGTTGTTCGGCATTCCGGTTAAAAGCAACAATCGGTTCTTCTGTCAAATCAAAAGGTGCTACTCCAGCTTCCGCTTTAGTAATCACATAATCAGCTTCTTCCAATGCTCCGTCTTTATCTCCCATTAACCATTTTACACGCATCAACATCATAGCAGCTGAAAATTTATTGGCACGACCACGCACAAAATAATCTTCAGGCATCAGACTTTTAGCTTTAGCAAAATCAGACAACATCTGATCATACACTTCTTTCACAGTCCCCATATAAGGATTG
>OGEP01002165.1_pt1 | contig 18154 bp, 12 predicted proteins | sample 1570721 | NCBI WGS metagenome assembly OGEP01 (sample SAMEA2582131, study PRJEB24529) | metagenome | biome: Human gut stool | place: China | collected 2011 | reverse complement strand
CTTTTCAGGAGAGATTTATGTATTGAATGTTGCTGGCGAAATATTAACCCTTGACGCTTCCCATTGCCACGCCCTGGACAATGTACTTGGAAAGGAACAGGTATACGATGATAACAGGGAAGATAGAGAATGCAATCGTTACATACACCTGACCCATATCAAACTTCAGGAAGTCTGCGGAACGCAGCTGAGCGATCAGGATAGGTAATGTCTTCATCTTGTCATCATGCAGAACCAGTGCCGGTGTGAAGTAGTTATTCCAGTTCGCTACGAAAGTGAAGATCGCCTGCACTGCGATTGCCGGCTTCATCAGCGGCAATACGATGGAATTAAATGTACGGAACTCACCGGAACCATCGATTCTGGCTGCCTCTACCAGAGACAGGGGCAATGCACTTTCCATGTACTGCTTCATATAGAAGAAAGTAGCAGGTGCTGCGATTGCCGGGATGATCAGGGGGATAAAGTTATCCTCCAGCTTCATATCAGCTACCAACTGGATAAATCCGAGTGCGGTAACCTGGGTAGGAATGGTCATGATTGCCAGGATAAAGGTAAACATGAACTTCTTTAACTTAAAATCATATACATGGATCGCATATGCGGTCATGGTAGAGAAGTAGGTACACAACACTGCACTGCAGGTTGCTACGATCAAACTGTTGATCATGCCTCTGACTACCGGCAGGGTTCCTGCCATGACGCCCTTCCAGTTCTGGATCAGATGTGTGCTGGGCAGCAGGGTAAATCCCTGTGTCAGCTCACCTTTGGATCTGGTTGCATTTACAAACAGTATATAGAACCAGAACAGGCAGAGAAAACTCATAATAACCAGTACGATATATGCAAGTGCTCTTCTGGCATGAATGCCCAGACCTTTTTTTGTCTCGTTTGTTTCTACGCTCAACATTTCTGCCACCTCCTACTTATCCTGTTTGCCGTTCGAGAACTTAAATACGATCAAGCTCAGGATACCTGTGATAATGAACAACATTACAGACAACGCACCACTCATTCCGTAGTTCTTACTGTACAAATGGTTGTTCAGGTACATGATCAGGGTCATGCTGGATCTCATAGGATCGCCCTTACCGTTGGTCAGAATCTGAGGTACATCGAACATCTGCAGACCACCGATCAGGGATGTGATCATTACGTAGATCAGAATCGGCTTCAACAAAGGTAATGTAATCTTGAAGAATACCTGGGTAGAGGTTGCTCCGTCTACCTCGGCTGCCTCGAAGAGGGAAGTATCGATACCCATCATACCTGCCATCAGGAGGATCGTTGTATTACCAAACCACATCAGGAAGTTCATCAATGCTACCAGACCTCTTGTACTCCATACGTTTGTAAGGAACTGATATGGCTCTTTTAAGACTCCGATCTGCATCAGCATTTCATTGATAGGACCACCATCAGAGAACAGCGTGAAGAACAACATTGCAAATGCGGAAGCCATGATCAGGTTCGGCAGATAGATAACTGTTTTGAAGAATCTCTGTCCCTTTAATCTAAGGCTGGGATCCGAGAACCATGCACCCAGAAGCAGAGATATGATGATCTGCGGTACAAATCCCAGTACCCACATGATCAATGTATTCTTGGTGTACATCCACAGGTCCGGATTGGACAACATCTTTGCATAGTTACCAAATCCGATGAAATTCGGTCCGATCTGTGTCAGTCCGGAACGGTAATTCTCAAAAAAGCTGTAATAAAATGTCCGGAACAACGGGATCAACTGGAATAATACATACACTGCCACAAAGGGGATCAGGAAAATATAACCCCACTTATTATAGCGTACCACCTTTCCGCGTTTTACCTTTGCCATAATGATTCCTCCCTTTTGCCGTCATACTCTCTTAGCGACTTTACGTTTTTTCGTGCCATCTTTTTTCCGATAAGGCTCGCAGCAGCTCTCTTCTTTTTGTTCTTAATTATCTTCTTCCGAAAAAAGCTTCTGCCAACCGGGAATTTTGAGAGAAAAACCGTGCCTACCTGACCAGCCAGGCAGGCACGGTTCTCAATTCCTTATTGTTTCGCTATTCGCTTATCGTTTCAGATTAGTGAGTAAGCTCAGGATACTTCTCTTCAACACCCTTGTAGAACAGATCCAGTGCATCATCCAGAGAAGCCTTGCCATCGAAGTAGTTCTTCATAGCATGCTGGAACTCTTCGTTACATCCCTGATCATATGCAGACAGGTTGCTCAGATCGATCTTCTCAGCGCCTGCGCAGAACATAGCCAGAGGGTTCTGTCCGCCCAGTACCTTGCTCTGATAAGAGGTATCTGCTGCCATAGCTTCCATAGCGGGTTTGTTGTTTACGAAATCATCATCAGCTACAACGATCTCTTTCATGATGTCTTCATCAGCGGTCATCTTCAGGATGATATCCTTAACCAGAGAAGCGTTGTCAGTTCCGGTAGCGCCGCAGATCCAAGTACCGCCCCAGAAGAAGCCCTGAGGTCCTTCAGTAGCGCCCCAGCCACCCTGGTTTGCGATAGATCCATCGGTATCAGCTGCCATGGAGAAGTTGATCAACCAAGCGGGTCCAAAGTAGCAGAATACTTTGCCATCGGGATAGAAGCCTTTGCTCCAGTCATCAGACCACAGGTCGAAGGTACCGGTTTCCTTAGCGTCAACCATCTTCTTGGAGTCATCAACCCACTTCATCAGGTTGTCATCGATTACGATCTTGCCATCCTGTACCCATTTACCGGATACGTTGTTGGAGTATACACGATAAGTATCGTTTACGGAAGATACCATGTTGTAACCGCCTGCTTTCATCTTCTCAGCGGTTGCGGTAAAGGTATCCCAATCAGATACAGACTTCTGAACCTCTGCAGGATCATCGGTTCCCAGAACAGCCTTAGCAGCTTCACGGTTGTAGATCAGAACGCCGGGGCAGCCCTGCCATGAAACACCCTTCAGATTGCCGTTGGAGTCGGTAACAACATCCTTGGTGTACTGATACTGGTTAGCCAGATCTGCATCGGTGATGCCCAGATCCTTAACAGGCATTGTGTAGTCGGTATCAACATATTTCAATGCGTAGTCAGCCTCAATCAGGAACAGGTCGATCTTGTCATCAGCTGCTGCATCAGCCTGCTTTAACAGTGTTTCATCCAGATTGTTCTGATAAGCGTTGTCATCAGAAGGAGTGATGTTCCACTTTACAGTGATGTCACCGATCTTACCGGTGGTTCCGTCTACTTCTTCATATCCGGGATAATGATCTGTCAGACGGCTTTTGAACTCCTCGTTCCAGCAGTAGATGTTGAAGACTTTGCCTTCTTCTGCTGCTGCAGGCTCTGCTGCCTCGGTGGATGCAGGCGCCTCGGTCTTAGCTTCGGTGGAAGCTGCGGGTGCCGCATCGGTGGATGCTGCAGGAGCTTCATTGCTGCTGCCACAACCTACCAGCATGCTGGCAAGCATAGCAGTTGTAAGTAAAGCACTAAGTACTTTTTTCTTCATGTTTGTTTCCTCCCATTTTTTGTTGAATGTTTGTTGTAAGTGTTTGTTGCATTTATATTCATATGTCGGCGGTTGCGTCGCTTCCATATAAATGCCTGATTAATTGTCTGTCGGAATTCTGGCCACCGACTTGCCTTCAGCAACTTTCCCGGGTACGATGACCTGTTCTATGATGGTGGTCTTGGGTCTCTCAATGAGACTGATCAGTTCTCTGGCTGCCAGGCATCCGATCTGTTCTGTGTCCTGTTGGACTGTGGTCAGTCTGGGCTCCAACTGCCTTGCTGCCTGTATGCCATCATAGCCTGCTACCGAGATATCTTCAGGGATCTGTAATCCTCTCTGTCTGATAGCGTTGATGCCTCCGAAAGAAGCAAAGTCATCCGGATAGATGATGCATGTCGGTGGATCCGGCAGATCCAGCAGTTCGTTGGTGACCCGGTAGGTGGTCGTCGTATCTCTGTAGGCTGCTTCCCGAATGTACTCATCCGGGATTTCCAGTCCCAGGCGTTCTGCCGTCCGGTAGAAGCTGGATAATCGTCCCGAGGTAACTGCCGACATCGCTCCGTGGATATAAGCGATCTTCCGATGGCCTCTGCTGTAGATGTACTCTAACAGCTCCTTCATGCCTGTCACATTGTCCGACATGATTGCGATACGATTATTAAACAGATAGTCGATGGTGACCACCGGGATGGAACTCTGTACTAATTCGATGACTTCGGGATCCCCGAAATCAATACAGGCGAGCACCACTCCGTCGAAACCTCTGTACCTGCTGTGTTCCAGGTAGGACATCCGATCCGGCCGGTTCTTGCAGCTATTAATGAATGTAATGTCGTAACCGCTTTTCTCTGCCGTCCTCTTGAAACTGTCCAGTACACTGGAAAAGTAATCATGAGTAAGACCGCTTCTGGCCTCGTCTGCGAAGAGAACTCCGATGCCGTAGGTCCGGTTCGTCTTCAAAGCTCTTGCGGAAAGGTTCGGGGAATAGCCCATCTCCTTTGCTACCCGTCTGATATTTGCTTTTGTTTCTTCTCCAATGTCCTTGTGGTCGTTCAATGCCTTGCTGACAGTTGCAACGGAGACTCCACAAATCTTGGAAATGTCTTTCAGTGATGCCATATCTTTCTCCTGTTCCATGTCTTCGTCATTCCGTCCGACCTGTTTTGTAACTTAATCGTTTTCGTAGTTTTAATATATAACACCTTTGAGCATTTTGCAATACTTTTTTGCAGTTTTTTTCAAAAAAGTATCCACTTTGTCTATAATTAACAATTTCAGATAGGCTGTTTTGTACATTTGGCTTGTACATAGATTGTGTTTCTTCTATATAATGGCAAAGTGTGCGATAACGTTTGCTATTATTTTGTTTCGTAAATCCTTTTTTCGAAGTCCGTTTTGTTTTGTATCTTCTGTCCATGTTTTTCTGCTGTTTTTGTATACATTGCGCATTTTACGGGCTTTTTCAAGATTCGTATTGCATTTTCAGCATTGCTTCTGTATAATACAAATCAGAATTCCGGATTACTTAATCGTTTTCTTAACATTAATTAATCCCCAGCGAAAAAGCAAACACTCAACATACAACAACATGAAAGAAGGAGATTTTCTTATGAAGTATGGTCATTTTGATGATGTGCATCAGGAATATGTCATCACCACTCCCAAGACTCCGCTTCCCTGGATCAACTACCTGGGCTGCAATGAGTTTTTCAGTCTGATATCCAACACCTGCGGCGGATATACTTTCTATAAAGATGCAAAGCTGCTGCGTCTGACCCGTTATCGTTATAATAACGTACCGGCCGACATCAACGGTAAATATCTGTACATTAAGGACGGGGACACCGTATGGAACCCTGGCTGGCAGCCCACGAAGACCGAGCTGGATTCTTACGAGTGCCGTCACGGTATCGGTTACAGCCGATTCACCTCTTCCAAGAACGGTGTCAAGGCTTCCGTGCTCTCCTTCGTTCCTCTGAACGATAATTGTGAGATCTCCCAGCTGACCCTGACCAACGGTAGCTCCGAGGACAAGAAGCTGTCCGTATTCTCTTATGTAGAGTGGTGTCTGTGGAACGCTGACGATGATATGAAGAACTTCCAGCGTAACTTAAGCACCGGTGAGGTCGAGGTACAGGATTCCACCATTTATCACAAGACCGAGTACCGTGAGCGTCGTAATCATTATGCGATCTATTCCGTAAATACGAAGATTGATGGTTTCGATACCAGCAGAGATGCTTTCCTGGGTGCTTACAGGGGGGCTGATTCTCCCGAAGCTGTAGAGAACGGCAAGTGCACGAATTCCATGGCAAGCGGCTGGTCTCCCATCGCTTCCCATCAGATCAACGTGGATCTGGCAGCCGGTGAGACCAAGACCTTTATCTTCGTTCTGGGCTACATCGAGAACCCCGAAGACGAGAAATGGGAATCCTACGGTGTGATCAACAAGACCCGTGCCAAAGAAATGCTGGCAAAATACCAGACCGATGCACAGGTAGATGAGGCTTTTGCAGCATTACAGGCTTACTGGAAACAGCTGCTGGCACGCTACACGGTAGATTCCGCTGACGAGAAAGTCAACCGTATGGTCAACACCTGGAACCAGTATCAGTGTATGGTTACTTTCAACATGTCCCGTTCCGCTTCCTATTACGAATCCGGAATCGGCCGTGGTATGGGCTTCCGTGATTCCTGTCAGGATCTGCTCGGTTTCGTACATCTGATCCCGGATCGTGCAAGAGAGCGTATCATTGATATCGCTTCCACCCAGTTCCAGGACGGCAGTGCTTACCATCAGTACCAGCCTCTGACCAAGAAAGGCAACTCCGATATCGGCAGTGGCTTCAATGATGATCCTCTGTGGCTCATTGCAGGTACCAGTGCTTATGTAAGAGAGACCGGCGATACCTCCATCCTGACCCAGATGGTTCCTTTTGACAACGATATGAGCGTAGCTGCTCCTCTGATGGATCACTTAAAACGCTCCTTAGACTATATCATCAACCACAAAGGCCCTCACAATCTGCCTCTGATCGGCCGTGCCGACTGGAATGACTGTCTGAACCTGAACTGCTTCTCCGCTCATCCCGGAGAATCTTTCCAGACCTTCGGTCCCAGTGAAGGACCCGTTGCAGAATCCGTATTCATTGCCGGTATGTTCGTAAAATACGGCGAAGAATATGCTCAGCTGTGCGAGCTGATGGCTGACGATACCGAAGCAGCCCGCGCACGTAAGGAAGTACAGGCAATGTACGATGCGATTCTGAAGGATGGTTGGGACGGCGATTGGTTCGTACGTGCTTACGATGCTTACAGCCACAAAGTAGGTTCCAGGGAATGTCGCGAAGGTCAGATCTACATCGAGCCTCAAGGCTTCTGCGTACTGGCCGGTGTCGGTGTGAAGGAAGGACTTGCCGAAAAGGCATTGAATTCTGTAAAAGAGAGACTGGATACCAAGTATGGTGTCATGATCTTACAACCCGCATACACGGAGTATCACCTCGAACTTGGTGAAGTATCCTCTTATCCCCCCGGATATAAGGAGAATGCCGGTATCTTCTGCCACAACAATCCCTGGGTATCCATCGCAGAGACCGTTCTGGGCAGAGGTGACAGAGCTTTCGAGATCTACCGCAAGACCTGTCCCGCATACATTGAGGATATCAGTGAGATCCATCGTACCGAGCCTTATGTATATTCCCAGATGGTAGCCGGTAAGGATGCAAAATTCCACGGTGAAGCGAAAAACAGCTGGCTGACCGGTACTGCTGCATGGACTTTCGTAAATATCTCCCAATACATACTGGGTGTATATCCCACTCATCAGGGATTGTCCGTAGATCCTTGTATTCCCAAGGGCTTCGGTGATTTCTCCATCACCCGTAAGTTCCGTGAGGGCACCTATCACATTCAGGTAAAGAACCCTCAGAACGTGGAAAAGGGTGTCGTATCCATGACCGTGGACGGCAAGGCAGTAGACGGACACATCATTCCTTACGAAAAGGGCAAGGAAGCATACGATGTAGTCATTACCATGGGTTAACAGTTCTAATAAACATAGTTTAAAACGATTTCTATCCTCCTTAAAACCCCGGCAGTTGTTGTAGCTGCCGGGGTTTTGCATTGGATATTCGTAGTTTGCGCTACAACATCTACACCATAAGGACAAGCAGGCCGTAAGCAGACGTCGGTACTTATTGACCGTATTGGGGTCAATTATGTACCGCTACGTTCTGCGCCAGAGCGAGAGCGTGCCTGCGGTTCTTATGGTGTAGATGTTGTGGACGTTTTTGCGGCTTCCTTCCGGGACTCGATCACGTGCCGGATGGCTGTCAAATGATATTATTTTCTCCATTTTTCTGAAGCAGCTTCCGGTATGTGGCATCCATTCCCAGTGCTCCCAGCGGGGCTGTGATAAGGATGGCCAGCACAGCCACGGACAGAACGATCTTGCCGCAGGACAATCCCATCGATAACGGCACAGAGCCGATAGCAGCCTGCACTGTGGCCTTCGGCAGATAGGCTATCACGCAAAACGTCCTCTCCTTCTTATTGAGATCCGTTCCCAACATGCACAGTGCTACACCGGCGGAACGGAGCAGCAGCGCCAGCAGGATCATCCCCACCGCTGCCGGTCCAGCTTCCATAGTATAGCGGATATCCACTGCCGCGCCCACCAGCACGAACAGCACTACCTCCGCTGCCAGCCACAGTTTACCGAATTTAGCAGACAGTCTGCCGGTGACTTCCCTAGGTGCCCGTATTTTCAGCGCGCAGGCCATGCTCACCACCGCCAACAGGCCGGAGAACGCCACGGTCCCCTTTAACAGGGTTTCCAAAGCCATTAATAAGAAGGACAAACCCATGATGATAATAACTTTCATGCTGTTGCGCACATAACTGCCCTTTCGGTACAACAGTTCAAAAAGCTGCCCCAGTAGCCAACCCACCAATGCACCGAACAACACACCCGTCAGGATCGATACCGGGATATTCACAAAATCCAGGGCATTGACCTGTCCACCCTGTGCCATTCCAACAAAAGTGGAAAACAATACTATGACATAGATGTCATCACAGGATGCCCCAGCCAGAATCATCTGCGGAATGCTTTTCTCCGTACCATAGCTGTTCTCCATGAGATGCACCATCCGTGGCACCACCACTGCCGGTGACACTGCTGCCAGAACTGCTCCCATAACTGCCGCATCCACGCGGCTGATGTTAAGGATCATGGGCGCAAATATCACAAAAGCCAACAGTTCGCAAGTGGCAGGAACACAAGCCAGCATGACTGCGGAGCGGCCCACTTTTTTCAGATCCTTCAGATCCAATGATAATCCGGCCTTCAATAAAATGATGATCAGCGCGATCTGCCGCAGTTCCGATGAGATATTCAGGATTGACACATCCAGCAGATCCAACACATAAGGCCCCAGAATAATACCCGTAAGCAGCATCCCGATAATACGGGGCAGGTGAATCCTCTGGCAGACCGCCGCCATGAGTAATCCCAGTAAAAAGATCAGTCCCAGTGATGTAAGCATAAAAATTCCTCCGTTTTCTCGCAGCAGGACATTTTGAATTCCAACAAAAAGGCTGGTGTCCCCTGCATATTCTGCAGAAGTCATCAGCCAAATCGAATTCATATGTTCAAATTCCGGCGGTTCGAAGCCTGTGCTTCCGGGAGAACCTCATTCCCGATGTACTTATTATATACACGGTGCCCGCCCATGTAAAGTCCTATATTTTGCAAATATACCCGCCAGCATCCTGTACTCCATTAAAAAATATCTGCTGTGAGATCATCCCCGAAATCTGCTGCCGGAATCTCAAAGTCAACAATTCCAACTGCATAGGACTGTAATACATACTGGCCGGATTCAAATACAAAGCCATCCTCTGTAATGTAGAATGTAGGGTCTGCGGGGCCATTATCCGTACCTGCAATGTCCGGCCCATAAATTTCCTGATAGATAGCATTCAAATCTTCCGTACCATCCAACACCACCAGTTTGATACTCTTCTCGTAATCGTTAAAGAAGCAGTCCTCCTTTGCCTGCATTTCCGCTGCCTTTGCTGTCACCAGTTCCAGTGCTTTGTCGCGGAATCCGCTCCCCAGACTGTCAAAAGTAATTCTCTCTCCGGTCTGCGTATAATAGTTCATATAGTACAAAGTATACCATCCATGAGCCCCCTGATCATACCCTTCCAGCCCCCACGACAGGCTGATCACCTTATCATCCGCGCGGATCACATGGAAAGTAAGATCCTCATAGCTCTGCTCATACACCGGCATATCCTCATAAAGTGTACCAAACTCCCCGTTCTCGATTCCTTCTACAAAACTGTCTACATATTCATCCAGCTCTTTCTGAATCTTCATCTGCACCGTCTCATTGCCCGGAATCGTCACTGTAACTGTTGGATAGTAATAGGTATAACTTCTGGTCTTGTCTTCGGGATCACTGCTACCCTCGTGATCCTCTGTGGTAAACTGCACCCATTCACTTCCCTGTATTTCACTCTGGCCTTCTGTCGGTTCCGTCTGTGTGGACACTTCCGCAGTCTCCTCAGTCCCGGCCGTCGTCTCTTCCGTCGTCTGACCGCTCTGTGTCTCCTTGATGCTGTCTATAACTGTCTCCATCTCCGGATCCGTCACCATCTCCCGGTTTCCGCAGGATGTAAAACCTAACAGTGCTCCTGCAAATACTGCTGCAAAAAATATTTTTTTCATAATCCTCGCCTCCTGATGCCAGTATATCTGCCGATTGCATCATATCTGCATCATTTTTATAATTTTTCTCGATTTCACTTTTTAAATACGATAGACAATTCCCATATTTTGAGCTATAGTAAAGCCAAATCTAAGTATGATTAAAAATAACAATACACATACTATAAAAATCAACCCGAGGAGGACTGTTATGAAAATATTATTTTATGATACCAAAAGCTATGATAAAGAATCTTTCGAGGCAACTCTGAAAAAATTTCCCGGCATCCAGATTGATTACATCCGGTCGGATCTGGATCCCCGTACTGCTGCTCTGGCTGACGGCTTCGATGCCGTCTGTGCTTTCGTCAGCTCCAATGTGAGCGAAGCCACATTAAAAATTCTCCACGAAAAAGGTGTCCGCCTGGTCCTGCTGCGTTGCGCAGGATACAACAACGTGGATCTGGAAAAGGCAACTGTATATGACATATGTGTCATGCGTGTCCCCGGTTATTCTCCGGAAGCTGTCGCAGAGCATGCCATGGCTCTGGCTCTGGCCTGCAACCGCCGCTTATACAAAGCCTATAACAAGGTCCGGGAAAATGATTTCAGCCTCGCCGGACTCATGGGCTTCAATTTCTATGGTAAGATTGCCGGAATCATCGGAACCGGCCGGATCGGTGCAGCTATGTGCCGGATATGTAACGGTTTCGGCATGAAAGTCATCGCCTACGATGTCTACGAGAACCCGGATCTGAAAGATTTCGTCACCTATGTGACCTTAGACGAATTGCTGGCGCAAAGTGATCTGATCTCCCTTCACTGCCCGCTGATGGATTCCACCTACCACCTGATCCAGCTTGACACCATCAAGAAAATGAAGGATGGCGTCATTCTGGTAAACACTTCCCGGGGTGCTCTGGTCAAGACCGAGGATCTTATCGAGGGCATCCGCCTGCACAAGTTCGCCGGGGTCGGTCTGGATGTCTATGAAGAAGAGACGAAAAACGTCTTCGAGGATCGTTCCGATGAGATTCTGGAGCATTCTACCACCGCAAGGCTTTTGTCCTTCCCCAATGTCATGATCACATCCCATCAGGGATTTTTCACAAAAGAAGCACTGGAAGCCATTGCAGAGACTACCTTGCAGAATGCTCTGGATTTCGAAAGTGGAAAGAAGAGCCCCAATCAGGTGCAATAAAATATTTCCAATCGAGTAGGCGGACTCATCGTATACACAAAAAAACGGATGGCCCTCCCAAGCCATCCGTTTTCTCGTTTTTCAGTTTCCCGTCTTATCCTTTTTCTCTATCTCTTACAGTTTTTACGATCAGTCCAGATTCAGTTTCTGACCAACTCTGATCACATTCTGGTTTGTAATCTGTACATTTCTGCGAAGCAACTGTGCCAGAGTCATGTGATTTCTCTTAGCGATCCTGGAAAGCGTATCACCACTCTTTACCGTATAACCGCCCTCTGTATACCAGATGCTCTCGGAAGGTCTGCGGTCAGTAACAGTTACCAGATAATTGCCGCCACGCTTCAATGCGAACATGGACTGTCCGGTGGAAGTTACGGTAAAGGATCCGCAATACTCCAGGCGTCCCTTCTCTGTATTATAGCGATACAGGTTTGCACTCTTGCCGGAATTGTCCTTGCCTACATTTACATGAATGTTGACATTCACTCCGAAGTTGCCGGTATCTCTGATACCCAGCTGTCTGTTCACGGTTCCGGACTTTGCGGATACCACATTTGCCGGGATTGTGTTGCTCGTCTGGTCTACTGTCAGATCAATATTCTGAATCTTTGACAGATCTTTATTCTTCAGATCCTGTCCACTGATGCTCAGTGCCACACCGTTTCCGCTGTGGAATGCCACCGTCAGCTTCGTACCTTTAATGGTATTCAGTACATTCTGAGGCACCTTGACTTCACCGCTGCATACAAAGTTCATGTTGACACTCGCAATCGCAGGATTTTTCATCATCTCTGCCACCTTATCCTGTACAGAGTTGCTTACATCCGTCCAGTCTACTGCAGGTGCTGCAGAGGAACCGCTGTTGTCATCATCATCGTCATCGTCATCATCGTTGTTCACCACATCTGCCGCTACCGTAAATACAGCAGAAGGGGTTCCGGTCATTCTGGCTCCAACACCTTCCGGTACTTCTGCCGTAAGCGTAAGGAATCCATTCATATTGATGGTACCGTCTGCATTTCTGGTGATCTGCGGATCGGTCGTGCTTACAAACCAGGAATCCTTTGCCACATTGCCTTCACTATTCGTAGACTCCTGTTTTGTCTCATTCCAGAAATAGTTCATGGTTGTCCGAATCGTTGCTTCCTCCTGCAGCAGTTTCAGCTGCTCCTGTTGCGTCAGATTCTTTGTACGATAGGACAGAATTCCTGCTGCGCCGAAATCAGTCTTGTTGCCCGCATTAGTATAAAAAGCTACATTATAGGATTCATTATTAAAGGACGTGCTCTGTTTTACCTGAATATCAGGACAACTGTTGGAATCAATTCCCTTTGCCTTGTTTCCAAATGCCACACTGTTGATCAGCGTATGATATCCGGTAATGCTGGAACCACCCATCTTAAATCCGTTACCGTTACCTGCATCCGTACCGTCTTCCAGATAACCGTTTCCATAAGCCACACAGTTCTTAATGGTTACACTGCCAATAGAACCGGTCTCTACCTTGGCGAACAGATCCCATCCATCATCTGCATTATTATAGGAAATGCATCCATCAAATACAATTCCATCACCAACGGTAAGTTTTGCAGCAAAACCGTCTGCATCCTCATAACCGATGTCTGCGTTACCATAGGAGGTACAGTTCAGGATCAGGTCATTGCTGGGCCAGTCTTCTCTTTCATCAGTAGTAAGATAACGGCTTACCTGAATACCCGTATTACCATTATGATATGCCTGAATATTATCAAATACACAGTTACTTCCGGAGATCTGAATTCCCTTCTGGGTATCCTGTGTATTTGTCACATCAAATCCCTGGCAATACCAGTAATCACCGGCAAAGATCATGCCTGCGCACGCTCTGTTGAAGTCAAATACAGGTCTCTGGAAATCTGAAGGATCTGCAATCAGGTAAATCATCTGCTCCTTCGTTCCGTCAATGCCTCTCTCTACCTTTATAGTACTTGTAAGGTTATATACTCCACCTTTCAGTACGATCATCTGTCCTGCTTTTGCATATTTCACAGCAGTGTAAATATCTACCGGATTCTCTTTGCTTCCGGCTGCACCTGCGCTGCCTTCCGGTGCAACATAAATGGTCTTCTGATCTCTTCGAACGCTCTTATATGTTACTGTGAATTCATAAGTTACTGTTTCATAAGAAGACAGTTTGGAATACTCGTTCGGACGATAATCACTGTTCGGAGTAAAACTAATACGGAACTTATTACTTCCCTCGGTCAAAGATACCGGCATGGTAACTTTTGTACCGGCAGTAACCGCCCGATCAGATACAACTGCGCTGCCATCAGCCGCGGTTACACTCAATTTGCCATCTGCATTTCCGGAATATATCAGATCATATGCTGCACTGTTGGAAACAGCTGCGGAAATGATATTGTATGCCGGTGTTACCAGAGTCATCTCACGCTCTTCCGCCGGAGCATCATCTGCCGGATCAATCAGTGTCAGATTAATATCGGAATAGGTAATATCCACGCCTCTGGCCGCAAACATTCCCACATATACATACTCATCATCCAAAACATTTAAAGTCTCTGTACCATAATATTTTTTCGTTTCTGTATTGCCTGCAGCATCCGTATAGCTGATAAAGTATCCGGTATTATTCTTCTGAATCGTTAATTTTAATTCTGTAACCGGGTTATCAACGGTAGTACCCTTTGCCTTATCAGTATTATTGCCGATCAGATTATAAGTACCGGTACCACTCTGCGCGCAAGATGTCTCCAATGGCCACATGCTGGTCTTATAATCACTTTTTAATGTAGCAGAATCATTGGCATTCAGCGCATCCAGATTCTCATAAGTTACACCAATCTTCTCCTGTGCGCCGATTCCCAGTTTCATGCTGATCTTATCTCCGGCATCGGCTACTTTCCCGTTTGCCGCATCCCAGTTGTATTCCACTTTTCCTACAACTGCCATATAGGAATTGTTCCAATAGGCATTGCTGCCTTCTCCGGGTGCTCCTACACGGTCAGCAGCCATAATGCCAAAGCCTTCCTGTCCGTTATTGGGAGTCCATTTGTTTACTTTCAAAGTTGCTGAAAAAGTAAAGTTCTTGTCGCTAGGAATTGCAGTATAGTAAAATCCTAAGCCATCGGTTGCTGTCGGCTGTAACTTTCCTCCGCCCGCATCTGCGACTACTTTTACCGTTCCGGTAGTTGCATCTCCCTCATATTTATTTTTGCTGGAAGAAGCACTGGGACCATAATATGTAAATGCCCACTCATACTGTACTTCATCTACGATTTTCTTGCTGAATCCATCCGAAAGCTTGTTATCATCTCCACGGATGGCAGTTACATAAATCACTGCTTCCTGATCCACTTTCAGTCCTTCTACTACTGTATCTGTTGTCGGTGCTGTTACTTCTTTTTCGATGCTCTTTCCATCGGTTGTATATGCACCATCCACAGTTACCAGATATTTTTCTGCTTCCTTTACAGCATTCCATGCCACTTTCGCTTTTCCACCGCCCTGGCAGGTTACGCCTTTGATCACAGGCTTGGTTAAAGGTAACACGAACTCGCAGGACTTTGTCTCTGTTCCCTGTTTGTCCTCTTCATCTGCACGAATTGCTTTTACGGAAAAAGTGTAGGTGCCGGATGCTACGGGAGTGAAGGAAACAGAATGCTCCGTTCCATTCGTCGCTGCATTTTGTGTAGCTGCCACTTCTCCATCCGCATTAATCATAGTCACGCTCAATGCATCTGCTCCATCATAACCCACATTTCCAGATATTTTTACTTCAATATTATTTTTATTATCTGTAGACTGCACTGCACTGATCACCGTCGGCGCCTCTACTGTAGACCAATCCGCACGGGCAGGTTTACTGCCTCCTGTTGTTTCCGATACGGTTGCAGAAAGTAATCGAATACCGCGATCATTTGTTGCACTCGCAGGGTTGCATACCGTATACGTTCCTTCTTTCAATCCCTCATACTTGATTTCAGTAGCATTGGTTCCTGTTACTACTACAAGAGCTTCTGTTGCCCCCTTTGCCACTACTCCATTACCGTCTGCATTCCTTAGGATAAAGTCTGAGGAATTGGTGCTACCTGTACTTGACACTTTAAATGCTGCATCTGCCGTACCACTTACAGTAAAGGTTAACAATCCAGTTTCTGTCTTTCCTATTTCTACTGATAAAGTAGAACTATTTGCTCTCTTTACGCTTCCACTAAAAGTAAAATATCCCTCTGTTCCATATTTTCCTGCGTCTACCTTGTCGTTTTTATCCAACTTTGATACCACACTATCCGTTGCCGCATCAAATACATACGTTCCATCTGCACTCTGTACCACAGGGACGGCAATCCCTGCTGCCTGAGCAGCAACTTCACTCACTTTTTCTGTCTCCTGTGCTATAGCCTCATCAGCAATCTTCTCCGCAGAGCCTGACGTAATATCATTTAACTCCCCAGACGAATTATCGGTTATCTCCGCATTTCCGTCAGAAACCGTCTCACTTACCTGTTCTACCACAGGTTCCGTTTCCTCTGCCTGTACAGAGATGGGGCTGATTCCCATTCCCGACAGCACCATGGCTCCCGCAAGAAGCAATGCCATCAGTCGTTTTCTCTCTTTTCTTCCTCTCCTGCCTAACATTCCCATACCTCCACTTAGCATGTGTTATAAACGATTATTTTTGTAAGCTCTTACAACACTATGTACTATATATTAGCACTATCGCTTCACATTAGTAAACCATTTTTGTGTATTTTGAATATTTTTGGAAATTATTCATATATTTTTTGAGTAATTTTTAGCTAATATTTTTGCGCACTGATTCTTTTTTCATAAAACATGCACATTTTCTCAAGAAATGTCTATTTAAAAAAGAGTAAGCATTTACATTCCCATTCTGCATTTCTTTCCCACAACTACAATATCTCTTGCCAAAACTTATATAAGAAATAAAAAGTTATATAAACTTATATAAGGAAAGTTTAAAATAAATCAATAAAATAGGATGGTATTTTCGATAAATAGAACTTGCAATCGAGGAACTCCTATATTATTGTAAGACGAAGCATAGAAATTCTTTTTTTGACAATTCTTATAATCTATTCATGTCGGAAGATCGTGCTTTTATTCCATTATGAAAACATTCTAAAAGCAGGAGATTCTGACCTGACGCATTCCCAATGTTATTTGCATTACATTTATAGCCTGAATAGTACAAATAGTACGCATTGGGTGTATGTTCTATCAGTATCCTCTGCCTTGAACAAAGGAGGAGCAAAATTTATGGGGAATGTGGCAGTTGCAATGCAAGAATATCTTGGGGATGTCGAACGGTTTGCGGATCTGTTCAACGGTGTCTTTTTTCACGGCGAACAAGTCCTTGCGCCGGAACAGTTATGTGAACAATCGGAGCGCTATAATATGTGCAAAGCATTAATGGAGATTAGGGAAGAAGGACGGGAGATTGGCGAAAGAATCGGCGACAATAGCAGAACCAGAATTGTAGTCACAAACATGTTAAGAAGAGGATATTCTACGGAAGACATCTGCGCAATTGCTGAGTGCAGTGAACAGTTAGTTGATGAATTAAGAGAAAGCCTTTCGGAGTAAAAGTATAGCATGTAACTGCGGGACGCAGCGTCTATTCCACGCCCCGCAGGATAACTTTCCCCACATATTTCCGGACCAGTTCCTCCATCTGTTCCAGTTCCTCTCTGGAAAATGCGCCGAACGGATCTACTCCGCCCGGTTTCACATCGTCACATTCCACTGTCTGTATCATCCGGTACAGGCAGTTTTCATTCTCTTCGTAATTCTGAAGATAATACGCAGGGCATCCCGCAATCCATTTACCGATTTTCTCAAATCCCGCCACGGTATGAATTCCCTTTACCACGGTAGTGCGGAATTCATAGGGGATGCCACTGCTTTTCAGGATGCCGATACTCTCCTCGATGCGGGAAATATCTATATGCGGCAGTCCCGCCGCCCGAGCATAATTATCCCTGGAAGCCTTAATATCCATCGCCACATAATCAATCAGGTGCTCCTGCAACAATTCCCACAATACCCCCGGCATATACCCGTTGGTATCCAGCTTAATGGGATACTCCAGCTCCTTGATCTTTTGCAGGAACGCCCGAAGGTCCCGCTGCAGGGTCGGCTCTCCTCCGGTGACGCAGACGCCCTGGAGAATCCCCTGCCTTTTTTTCAGGTAAGAGAGTACCTCTTCCTCCGGAATGAGCGGCTGGCAGCCGGGATCCAGCACCAGTTCCCCGTTGTGACAAAACGGACAGCGAAAATTGCAGCCCCCTGTAAAAACAGTGGCTGCAATATGTTCCGGATAATCTAATAAAGTTGTCTTGTTAAAACCATGTATCTGCATAGTCTAAGTCCTCGGCATAGTGGAATCCCGCACCACCAGTTCTCCGTCGAACACGCAGTGCTGGTGCTTCGCCTTTTTCCCGATGATGTCGAACAGGATCCGGGCCGTCTCTCTCGCCATGCTGTCCACCGGCTGCTTTAAAGTCGTCAAGGACGGGATAACATATTTCCCGATTTCCACACCATCAAAGCCTGCCAGAGAAATATCCTCCGGCACCTTGTATCCGGCATCAGACAAGGCTTTCCCGGCACCGATCGCCAGCATATCGGAGATTGCGAAGATCGCCGTGCACGGAATCTGCTTCTCGAGGAATTCCTTCGTCACCATATAGCCATTCTCCAGGGAGTAATCTTCCAAATCAC
>OGEP01002159.1_pt1 | contig 18204 bp, 16 predicted proteins | sample 1570721 | NCBI WGS metagenome assembly OGEP01 (sample SAMEA2582131, study PRJEB24529) | metagenome | biome: Human gut stool | place: China | collected 2011 | reverse complement strand
TATGTGGAGATTTACCGGGTGGTGAATCGGTATCAGGATATTACGAAGATATTTTAAATTAAACTGAAGAAAATGATGGAATAACAAGCAAAAGTAAAAATAAAAATGCCTACCTTCGTACCTGACTGGTGGAAGGTAGGCATTTAATTACCATAGTAATTATGCGTAATATACAAAACGCTATGAAAGCTTTATTTTTAGGTGGTTCTTCTATCCTTACGCCATCTCTTTTTCCCCGATCTTATTCACGATCGTCCTAAAAATCCGGAACATGAAGAGGATCGTCATGATAATGGAGATCAGCTCTGCGATCGGGAATGCCCACCAGATCAGGTTGACATTGCCGAACTGCGCCAGAAAATAAGCAACCGGCAGCAGTGCAACCAGCTGTCTTGCGATCGAGACAAACATACTGTAGACTGCTTTGCCGAGCGCCTGGAAAATGCTGCTGCAGGAGATGCCGAATCCTGCGAGGATAAAGCTTAAGCTGATAATCCGGAGCGCCGGGACGCCGAGAGAAAGCATGGTGTCGGAAGCGCTGAACATTTTAAGCAGCTGCGTCGGGAAGAGCTGGAAGATCAGAAGCCCGACCGCCATGATGCAGACGGCATAGGTGACCGTGTGGCGTAAGGTCTTGACCACGCGCTCGCGGCTGCCGGCACCGTAGTTGTATGCCATGACCGGGATGACACCGTTGTTCAGACCAAACGCAGGCATAAACACGAAGCTCTGTAATTTAAAGTAAACGCCGAACACTGCCGTTGCTGTGGAGGAGAAACCGATCAGAATACGGTTCATACCGTAATTCATGACGGAACCGATCGCCTGCATGACAATGGAAGGCACGCCGATGGCATAGATCTGACCGATGATGGTGCCGTCCGGGCGAAAGCCTTTTAAACTCAGCTGAATCTCCTTATTTCTGGTCTGGTTGATGACGACAGCGAGAACCGCAGCGATCATCTGACCGATGACGGTGGCGGCTGCAGCACCGGTGATGCCCATTTTCGGAAAACCAAACAGACCAAAGATCAGGATCGGATCTAAGATGATGTTGATGACCGCTCCGGTGGTCTGGGTAATCATGGTGTAGACGGTTTTTCCGGTTGCCTGCAGCATACGCTCGAACATCAGCTGGGTAAAGCAGCCAAAGGACAGGCAGCAGCATACGGTGAGATACTGCTTTCCGTAGAGAACAATTTCTTCAATATCCGTCTGGCTGCGGAAAAAAGGTTCCGCGAAAAACAGACCGATGATAAGGAACAGCAGATAGCTGAGCAATACCAGAAAAACAGCGTTTTCCGCAATCTTGTTGACTTTGTCGAAATCCCTCTCTCCGAGTGAGCGGGCGAGGAGCGCATTGACGCCGACCGCAGTACCTACACCTACGGCAATCATCAGATTCTGGATCGGGAAAGCCATGGATACGGCAGTGAGTGCGTTTTCACTGATCTGCGCCACGAAAATACTGTCCACGATGTTATAGAGAGCCTGTACCAGCATGGAGATCATGATTGGCAGAGACATGGATATGATCAATTTATCGATAGGCATTGTGCCCATTTTATTTTCCTGCATGGGAAACCTCCTTTGTTGAATGGTATAACGTTAAAACGACCTTTCTATACTACCATTTTGCGGTAGCGATTACAAGGCATGGTGCAAGGATTGGGGAATCTTTTGTGAAACGGTGGCACTGTGCCGCAATTTTTGGTAAAATAGATGAGAAAAAAAGAACAACAGGAGATTATACAGATCATGAATATATTATTTTTTCTGACCCCGAAGGAAGACGTGGCGCATGTGGATGAGGACGATACCATGCGTCAGGTTCTGGAGAAGATGGAGCATCACGGCTATACGGCAATCCCGCTGCTTAGCCGCGAGGGAAAATATATCGGAACGATCACGGAGGGCGATCTGCTCTGGTTTTTAAAGGACCGCAATTTTCCGGATTTGAAGTTGCTTGAGGATATGCCGATTACCTCCATCCAGCGCCGCAGGGACAATGAGGCAGTCAAGATTGACGAGTCGATGGAAGACCTCTTCGGCAAGGTGATGAACCAGAACTTCGTTCCCGTCGTGGACGACAAGCGTGTGTTTATCGGTATTGTGACGAGAAAAGATATTCTGGCATACCTTGGGAAGAAGGCCGCTGCGCAGGAGAACGGTGCGCGGGGCATGGATCAGGCATAGTGATGGTAAGCCATACGGGTTATGTGACAGAGCTTTCTGTCAGAATTATCAGCAAATAAGCGAGACAGAACAAAAGAATTTCTTAAATTTGTTATTTTTTTCACAAAACAGAATGGTAATCCGCTATAATATGAAGGAGAGACAAGGCATAACATTTATACAAAAGAAAGGGGAATTTACAAATGAATTCAATTTTATCAGCGACAGTATTGATTCCACTGATTGTGATCGTGCTACTCATCGTACTGCTGTGCGTCGGATACGTGAAAGCACCACCGGATATGGCGTACATTATTTCCGGTGTCAAGAAGAAGTCCAAGGTGGTCATCGGAAAAGCGAGCATCCGCATTCCGTTTTTTGAGCGTCTGGATAAGCTGAACCTGCGGCTGATTCCGATCGACGTCAAGACGAGCAATGCCGTGCCGACAGCGGATTACATCAATATCAATGTCGATGCGACCGTCAACATCAAGATCAGCAACGATCCGGAGAAGCTGCGGCTTGCGGCAGAGAACTTCTTAAATAAAAACACCGAGTATATTGCCGGGGTGGCAAGAGAGGTTCTCGAGGGTAATGTGCGTGAGATCGTCGGTAAGATGAAGCTCGAGGAGATGGTATCCGACCGCCAGAAGTTTGCCAACCTGGTCAAGGAAAATGCGGAGCCGGACCTTGCGGCGATGGGACTCGACATTATCAGCTTTAATGTCCAGAATTTCGTGGACGGCAATGAGGTCATTGAAAATCTGGGTATTGACAACATCGTAAAGATTAAAAAGAGTGCGGCGATTGCCCGTGCCGAGAGTGAGAGGGACATCAAGGTTGCACAGGCAGCGGCAGACAAAGAGTCCAATGATGCAGCGGTTGCGGCGCAGACGGAGATCGCGAAGAAGCAGAATGAGCTTGCCATCAAGAAGTCCGAACTTCAGATGGAGGCGGACACGAAGAAGGCTATGGCCGATGCGGCTTACGAGATCCAGAAAGAGGAGCAGCGTAAGACGATCGAGGTGACAACCGCCAACGCGGATATTGCAAAGCAGGAGCGTGAGATTGAGCTGAAGCAGAAAGAGGTTGCAGTCAAGGAGCAGTCTCTGGAGGCGGAGATCAAGAAACAGGCGGAAGCGGATAAGTATGCGGCGCAGCAGCGCGCGGAGGCAGAACTTTACCAGCGTCAGAAGGACGCGGAGGCGAGACAGTTCGAGGCACAGCGCGAGGCGGAGGCGAGAAAAGCGCAGGCAGAGGCAGAGCGTTACGCCAAGGAACAGGAGGCTGCCGGTATCCGTGCGGTCGGTGAGGCAGAGGCATCTGCGATCCAGGCCAAAGGTATTGCAGAGGCGGAAGCGATGGAGAAGAAAGCGGAGGCGTACGCAAAGTACAATAAAGCGGCAGTGGCAGAGATGATGATCAAGGTACTTCCGGACATTGCAGCCAAAGTGGCAGAGCCGCTTGGTCAGATCGACAAGATCACGATTATCGGCGGCGGAGAAGGCGGAAACGGTGTGGATCAGGTTGCCGGCAATGTGCCGGTTGTCATGGCAAAAGTATTTGAGAGCATGAAAGAGGCTACCGGTATTGATCTGGCAGACATCATCAACGCAGAGTCCTACGATGCACAGGTGAACCGCAACATCAATGTGTCGGGACTGGATTCTGTCAATCTTGTGGTAAAAGATGAAAAGAAAGCCGCAGAACAGCCGGATGCGCAGGACGGGGCAACGACAGAGTGATGACGGTGGAAGTTGGCGTCAACCGCAGAGCGGGAACGGGACAGTCTGTTACGGCGGCAGTTTTTATCGTGATGGCGGCAGGATCGATAGCGGTGATCCCGCTGCTTGCCGCAAACCTTGATCGTAGAGCACTCGGGATTGCGGCGTGTGTTCTCACATTAGTTTTCTGGGTCGGGTTTATCGGGGCAATCTGCTGCGTGGGGGAGATTGTAAATACGCCGACCAGGGCGTTCCTTCTCACCAGTGACTGGCAGTTGTATTATGTTCATTTTGCAGCCCGCGACTACGGACCTGCACCGGTGACAAAAGCCGGGGAGATCGTACATAATTACAAGGTGCTCTCCGAGGAGAAAAAGGGACGGAAATGGCGCCGGGAGTATCTGGGCAGCGAGGAGTTCCGCAGCATGGTACAGCAGTACCTCGAGGGAGTGCGGACGGATACGATGGGGTGCGTGATCGAGCATCTTCAGACGCCCTCTATCCGTTCCGAAGGCATCGACGGAAGTGTGCTGCGCTACTGGGATGACGCCCGGAAAAAATGGGCAACGATCCGGCTTTTAAGAACAAATACCGGATATGAGAAAATCTGCCGTACGGTAAAGCTCCGACAGGAGCTCGGACGCTAAGAATATCTATAAAAAAACGGGGCTGACGCATTTAGCGGACAGTCCCGTTTGACGTGATAAGTAATATAAGGAGGAAGATCATCCTATCGATTTCAGATGGAAATGTAGATGGAACATTCGTTGAAAAAAATGCGCGCATTTCTTCCTGCCGGATTTTTGCATCGAATTCCGTGTCTCTTCCACGTTTTGACAATCCACGGAATGTGTCCGACAAAACGCAGACAATGAGCGGATTCCCTAGTGTCCCTAGCGGCACTGCTTCACAGACAATATAAAACCGCGCGAACCGAACTCGCCGTCATCTGCTATTGAAGTTAAGGCAGATGACGGCTCAAACAGCGGCTTCGCGCGGTTATGTTTTATTCAGCAGTGCCACAAGGGACACACGAGAATCCTAAAATTGTCTGCGGGTTGCGGACACGCCCGTGGAGTGTTCAAAACTTGGAAAAACACGGATCATCGGAGATGCAAAAACCGGCTGGTTAGAAATGCCACATTTTTGATCCGAATTTCCAGATGCATTCCATCTGAAATCGAAGGACATGGTCGTTCTTCATACTACTTACCACATCAAACAGGACTGGCTGTTTGATGCGACAGTCCCGTTTTTATAGAAGAGAAAAGATTACTGTGTATTTTTCTGCAGCTCATTCGCATTTTCCTGAAGCTGCTGCATGATCAGGGCAATGTCGTCCACGCTTTGCAGATTGGTGTGGCAGTCGGCAAGGGTTGCGCCGGAACTTGCGGTAACTTCCTGTGTCAGGGCGGATACATTTTCGATGCTCTGGATGATCTGGCTGTTGGAATCAGATACCGCATCCACACCCTGCTTTAACTCGGACATGCCGGAGGTAATGCTTGCGGTATTTTTCTCAATGAGATCAAAATATCCGGCAGCGGAAGTAATGTATTCACTCTGGTGCCTGTTGCTGTCGAACAGTTCAGTGACGGAGTCGGTAACGGAGGAAATGGACTGCGAGATGTGCTCAATCAACTGATTGATGTCTCCCGTAGCACCATTGGTCTGACCGGCAAGGCTGGAAATCTCCTCGGCGACAACGGCAAAACCGCGTCCGGCTTCACCGGCGCGTGCTGCCTCAATGCTGGCATTAAGCGCTAAAAGGCTTGTCTGGGAAGCAACACTGCTGATTAAGGCAACGATGCTCTGCATTTTGTCAGCATATTCCTTCAGCTCTTCCATAGAATCCGCGACGCGTGTACTGGAAGCCTCTGAGACCTGTACCTGCTGCACAAGATTCTTCATAACATCTTTGCTTGCCGTCAGATTGGCTGAGGTCTCTGCGGTGGAGGAGAGAAGTTCGGCAGTGACGGATGATACATTCTGTACCTGCTGGTCAATGTTTTCTGTCTGCTGTTGCTGCACCTGGATAGCAGCGGCGGTCTCGGAAGTGCCGTTGGTAAGATCCTCCATTGCGGTCTGTGTGCCGGCGATGGAATCACGAAGCTGTGAGGTGCTGTGGGAAACCTGATCGATATTTCCTGCCATATCTCCGGCTACCTTTAAGGTCAGCTGCAGAAGATCATCGGACTGGGTGCGGTCGGAGTCCGCCTTTTTGATGTTGGCATCGTTGATCTGCGCAATCTTTGTGACAGACATCAATACAAAAATATAGGAAAGGATAATGCAGGCGATTATAATCTCGGCATTGGTAATCTGGGCAGCGGTGAAACCCTGTGTAACGGCACGAAAGACCAGAACAAGGATATTGATCACCAGTGCATAAGTACACAGCAGGGAAACGAGCTTTTTATCTGCATACACCAGAAGAATCAACAGCATTACAATTACATAGCAGAACGTCAGATCTGTTGATGAGGTAAACATCACATAGGCATACAGAAGGGCAAAGCCGCTGCCGCAGAGATAGCGCACACTAGAGGTATCCTTCTGCTTTGTGTAGGCAAGAATGGATGTGACACAGGGCAGCAGACAGAGCAGAAGAAAAATCAGATACGACGGAAGACTGCGCACGCCTTTTAAGACTTCTGCGATGTAGGCCGCCGCAAGTACCGTATTCATTGTGCAGGTGCCGGCAATGGCTGTCTTATTGCGGCTTTGTGCTGCAACTGCCGGATGGGAAAGATCGGTCAAACGATTATCCATAGAAAGAATCCTACTTTGTAAATACCGTATTACTCTAAATGTAAAAAAGGCACCGGTGCATCTTGTGCACCGATGCCTTTTTCCTGCTATTATTGTAGCAGTTTGGCGGATGTTCATCAAGCAGATGTAAGAGGAACAGGACTATTTTGCCAGATTTTCTGCATAATCCAGAGCTTCTACGATATTTGCATGGAAATTTTCGGCTCCGACGTATTCGGTAAAGCCGTCTTTGGTCATCACGGACATCGGCTGTTCGTTGACGTGGGAGAAAATCAGTGTAATCTTTTTCTTCTTTGCACGGTCGGCCAGCTCACGCAGTGATTTCATGGCACTGGCGTCGATGGCAGGAACGCTGCGCATGCGGATGACGATGACGCGGGTAGCCTTATCACTGCTGATCTGTAAGATCTGGTCGGCAGCAGCGAAAAACAGTGGACCACTGATCTCGAAGACACGGATCGTGTGCGGAATATCGCGCAGCTTTTCTGCTTCTCCCGGGGTTACATCCGGCTCATCCGGGTATTTCCATGCGGTCACATCGGCGGTTTCTGCCATACGCTTCATGAAAAGCATGGCGGCGAGCACAACGTCGACTTCAATCGCGATCACGAGATCGAAAAATACGGTGAGCAGGAAGGTTGCCACCAGCACAATGACATCGCTCTTTGGCGCTGTTTTGCAGAGGCGGAAAAAGGAAGTCCAGTCCGCCATGTTGGCAGCCACGATCAGAAGAACAGCGGCAAGTGTTGTCATCGGGATCAAAGCGGCAAGCGGCATGAGCACCAGAAGGATAATGGTTAAGGTGATACAGTGCACGATGCCGGCGATCGGGGTGCGGCCGCCGTTGCGGACGTTGGCTGCGGTACGGGCAATCGCACCGGTTGCCGGGATGCCACCGAAGATGCCGGAAAAAATATTCCCGAGTCCCTGACCGATCAGCTCGGCGTTGGATTTGTGGGTATCACCGATCATTCCGTCCGAGACGACAGCGGACAGCAGGGATTCGATGCCTGCCAGCAGCGCGATGGTAAAGGCCGGTGAGAGCATCTCCTGCACCAGTTTCATGGACAGCGCCGGAACATGCGGTGTCGGGAAGGAGGAAGAAAGCTCTCCGTAGACACTGCCGATGGTATTGACCGGAAGTTTTGCAAAGTAGACAACGGCGGTCGTGATGATAATCGCAATCAGAGATCCCGGAATCTTGTCGGTGACTTTCGGCCAGAGCAGCATGATGACAATGGCTGCGGCGCCTACAGCGGTGGCAGTCCAGTTGATGGTGGAAATATTTGTGGCGTAGGCAATCACTTTATCCACGAACCCGGACGGCACGGATGCGATGGAGAGTCCGAAGAAATCCTTGAGCTGGCCGACAAACAGGGTCACAGCGATACCGCAGGTAAAACCGGTTGTGATGGTATAAGGAATATATTTAATGAGAGAACCAAAGTGGCAGATTCCCATTACGATCAGAAAAATGCCGGCAAGAATGGTTGCGACAGTAAGACCTGCCGTACCGTAATCCGCGACAATGCCATAGATGATGACTACAAAGGCTGCCGTAGGACCACCGATCTGCACACGGCTGCCGCCGAAAAACGAGATAAAAAATCCAGCAATGATGGCAGTGTAGAGACCCTGCTCCGGCCCGACGCCGGATGCGATGGCAAGCGCGATCGACAGTGGCAGGGCAATGATGGCAACGATGATACCGGAGATCACGTCGCGCATGGCCTGTTCTTTGCTGTAGTCCTTTAAGACGTCAAATAGTTTTGGTTTTAATTCATTCATTTTCATTTCCTCAGTCTGTAATTATTAAATTTTTATAAACACAAGTCAGAATTTTAACACTTTACAAACGCGAACGCAAGAACGCTCGGGAAAAAATACAAGCACATGGAAAGGTGAGCAAAACTGGGAAAAATGGAAGACATTTTACAGGAAAAAGAAGATGTGAAAAGCCGGATTGTATGCTAAGATAGATGATAATAAATGATATAGGAAGAAGGGCGGCAATCATGGCGGAGTCGGGCAATTCTTATCAGAAGATCTATGAAATCGTAAAGCAGATTCCAAAGGGATGTGTGGCATCTTACGGACAGGTGGCGGCGCTTGCAGGGAATCCCAGATGGGCAAGAGTGGTTGGCTACGCGCTTCACGTGAACCCGGATCCAGCGCATATTCCCTGTTACCGTGTGGTGAACCGGGAAGGCAGACTTTCGGATGCCTTTGCATTCGGCGGTGTGAATGAGCAGAAGCTGCTGCTGGAGGCAGAGGGCGTCGAAGTAACTGACGGCTATGTGGATATGGAACTGTATCAGTGGAAGAAGCTCCGGATCTGAGAGACGGAAACGGAACCGATACAGGAAGAGAAAGCAGAGACAAAAACAGAAAGCAAAGACAGAAACGGAAAAACGAGATAGAAACGGAAAGCAGAGACGGAAACGGAACCGATACAGGAACGGAGGAGAAATATGCGGAAAAAGGAACTGGCACTTCAGGTGATAGAGCGTTTGAAAAAGGAGTATCCGGACACGGGATGCTCGCTGGATTATGACGATGCATGGAAGCTTCTGGTCAGTGTGAGACTGGCGGCACAGTGCACGGATGCGAGAGTCAATGTGGTCGTGCAGGATCTGTACCGGGAATTCCCGGATGTGGATGCACTTGCGGATGCAGATGTGGAGGAGATTGAGCGCATTGTAAAACCGTGCGGGTTGGGACATAGCAAGGCGCGCGACATCTCCGCCTGCATGAAGATGTTGAAGGAAAAGTACCAGGGAAAGGTACCGGAAGATTTTGATGCACTGTTAGAACTTCCGGGAGTTGGCAGAAAAAGCGCCAATCTGGTGATGGGGGATGTCTTTGGACAGCCGGCAATCGTCACTGATACGCACTGTATCCGCCTGGTGAACCGCATCGGGCTTGTGGACGGGATCAGGGAACCAAAGAAAGTGGAGATGGCACTCTGGAAGCTGATTCCGCCGGAGGAGAGCAATGATTTCTGCCACAGGCTCGTGGATCACGGGCGCGCGGTCTGTACCGCACGGACAGCACCGTACTGCGACCGCTGCTGTCTCAATGACATCTGCAAAAAGGTCGGAATTTAGAAAAAGATAAAATAAATCAATATATTTGATTAAAAACGCACCTTGCGGAAGCATAAGGGGTATGATAGTATATACGAAATGAATAACAGAAATCAACTTTCTTGAATTATTTTGTATGGAGGAAAGACATGAATATTGCAGCAAAATACGGAAAATCATACTTTATGCCGCCGGAGGTGACATATGACTGGGTGAAGAAGGACAGCATTGAGAAGCCGCCCATCTGGTGCAGCGTGGATCTGCGGGATGGGAATCAGGCGCTGATTGAGCCGATGGGACTGGAGGAAAAGCTTGAATTTTTCCGGATGCTGGTCGACATCGGATTTAAGGAGATCGAGGTCGGATTCCCGGCAGCTTCGGACACGGAATACAACTTCATGCGTGCGTTAATCGAGCGCGACATGATCCCGAAGGATGTGACGGTGCAGGTTTTAACCCAGGCAAGAGAACATATTATAAGGAAGACATTTGAGGCGGTCAAGGGAGCGCCTCACGCAGTCATTCATCTGTACAATTCCACTTCGGTGGCACAGCGGGAACAGGTGTTTAAGAAGAGCAAGGAAGAAGTCAAGAAGCTGGCAGTGGACGGGGCAGAATTGTTAAAGACACTCGCGGCGGAGACGGACGGCAATTTTACGTTTGAGTACAGTCCGGAAAGCTTCCCGGGCACAGAGGTGGACTATGCGGTGGAGGTCTGCAATGCAGTGCTCGATGTCTGGAAGCCGGATGCAGAGCACAAGGCGATCATCAACATTCCGACCACGGTACAGATTGCGATGCCGCATGTATTTGCCTGCCAGATCGAGTATATTCACAAGCATTTGAAATACAGGGATAATGTGGTGTTGAGCGTTCACCCGCACAATGACAGAGGATGCGGCATCAGCGATGCGGAGTTCGGTATCCTTGCCGGTGCGGACCGCGTGGAGGGCACTCTTTTCGGAAACGGAGAGCGCACCGGAAACGTTGATATTGTGACGCTGGCGATGAATATGGTGTGCCACGGTGTCGATCCGAAGCTTGATTTTTCCAATATCAGCGAGATCCGCGAGAAATACGAGCGCTTTACCGGTATGCGGGTTTACGAGCGTACACCGTATGCCGGAGATCTGGTATTTACCGCATTTTCCGGTTCCCATCAGGATGCCATCTCCAAGGGTATGGCGTGGAGAGAAGCGGGCAAGAGCGGCGACCGCTGGGATGTGCCGTACCTGCCGCTGGATCCGAAGGATGTCGGAAGGGAATACGAGTCGGATGTCATCCGCATCAACAGCCAGTCCGGCAAGGGCGGAGTCGCATTCGTATTAAAGCAGAACTTCGGTATGGATCTGCCGGATAAGATGAAGGAAGAAGTCGGTTATCTGGTCAAGGGTGTATCGGATAGCAGACATCAGGAACTCTCGCCGGAAGCAATTTACCGGATTTTTGAAGAACATTATGTCAACCTGTGCGATGTTTTTCAGATTTCAGAGTGTCATTTCGAGCAGAAGGACGGCATCACATCACGCCTGGTGATCGAGCACAACAAGGAGCGCCGCACGATTGAGACGACAGGAAACGGCCGCCTGGACGCCGTGAGCAACGCAATCAAGATGTATTTCGGCATCAGCTACGAGCTTGCCGTATACGAGGAGCACGCCATTTCAGAAGGATCCTCCTCCAAGGCTGCGGCGTATGTGGAGATTATCTGCAAGGGAAAGAATTACTGGGGCGTCGGAATTGACGAGGATATTATCACCAGCTCGATCGCGGCATTGGTATCCGCTGCCAACAAGATGTTAAAGAGTGAGAACATCGTGGAGGGACGCGAGGAGCGGATTGTCGACATCATGAATTACATACAGAATCACTATGCGGATGTGACGCTGGATGTGCTGGCAGATCAGTTTAATCTCTCCAAACCGTACCTTTCCAAATACATTAAGGAAAAGTCCGGGATGACCTTCCAGGATGCGGTGAAGAAAGCACGCATGAAAAAAGCACGCACTATGTTAAAGGAGACGAACCAGACCGTAGAGTCGATTGCCGCCTACGTGGGTTACGAGAATGTGGAGCATTTTAACCGGCTGTTCAAAAAAGCGTATGAGATGACGCCGGTGCAGTTTCGCAGAAAATATCAGTAATTCTCAAAGAATAGAATGACAACTGGGAACAGGGAAAAAGTATTGTGGTACTTTTTCCCTGCTTTTTTACTGACAGACAGAAACAATAATGGTATAATAGAAGAATCTTAGGTAAGGAGGGTGCATGATGGAATGGTTTAAACAGCTTGGAATCTACCTGTTTCCTATAGTGATGCTCCTTACCATCGGAATGAATAACTGGAAGCGGGAGGAACGGACGCAGGGGGACAGGGTCTTTGGGTTTCTTCCGTTTCTGATTATCTGCATGATGGGCAGCGATGTGGCGTACCATGCACTGCAGCTTTATGTACATCGGTTTACGGTGCTGTATGCCGGGTATCTGGTGTACTGCTTCTTTTTGACAGCAGTACCGCATGCCTGGCTTTTGTATGTGAACGGAAAGCTTTCTGCGCGGCATAACCGGCGGTGGACGGCTGCGGTATGCCATGTTATGACGGGAATTGCTATCGCTGCGGTGCTGCTTACAGTGATCATTCCCTGGAGCTTGAGCACGGAGGGATGGGGTGCACATGCGGTATCCTATAGCTTAAATCACGGCAGTCTGCCGGCAAAGCTGGTAAGTATCGTGCTGTATCTGATGGGGCTTATTCTGGCGGCGACGGCGTATCCGAAGGAGGTTACCAAGGAAGGTCAGAAAGAGACGCGCTATTTGCTTGAGGCAGGCGTGTTCAGCCTTGTGGGCGGGATGGTGCAGAGCTTTGCGGAGGACTGGCACACGGGAGGTCCTTTTGTGGCACTGGCAGTGCTGTTTATTTATCTGAATGCGCAGAACCGGCAGATCACGACAGACGGACTGACCGGACTGAATAATCGCAGGGAGTTTGATGCACATCTGCAGCGGAAGATCGAACTGTGCCCGGAGCACGAGTGGGGACTTCTGATGATTGATGTGGATGATTTCAAGCGGATCAACGATGAACTGGGACATGCGGTGGGCGATGAGGCGCTCTGGCATACAGCGGATATTCTGCGGGGGGTGTTCGGCAAAGATCCGGTATTTCTCGCACGCTATGGAGGGGATGAGTTTGCGGTGCTCGGAGACTGGTTTGGGCAGGAACAGATTGAGGAAGCGATCGCGCGGATCCAGGAAGGTATCGACCGGTTTAACAAAGAGGGACAGCTTCCGCTGCAGCTGTCCATGAGTATCGGCTACGCGTTCTGGCATGAAGCCGGAAGGCGCGGGGAGAACCTGATACAGCAGGCGGATGAGCGGATGTATGAGGAGAAACAGAAAAAGAAACGCATGCGCGCATAGAGCGCGGTGCATGGGGAGGCGGACTGCGTGAGTACGGCAGCATTTTTACAGATCAATTTCATACCGGCGATTGCGCTGCTCATGATGCGCCATAATACCAGGCAGACGCTGTCTTTTTCATGGAGGACACGCGTGCTGCGCACGGAGATGCTGCTGTTTGTACTGCTTTTACTGTGCCGCACAGCGATTTTGTGCAATCTCGGAAAAGGCGGATTTGGTCCAAGGATTTTGTTAAAGGGGCTGGGGGTGTGGTATGCGTTCGGCCTTCTGGCATGCGCCTACCTGTGCTTTTTGTATGTGCTGGATGTGGCGCAGGACGGGAACGGACAGAGAGGGATAAAATGCTGGATTCTGGCGATACCGGCACTGATCGGCAGTGCTGTGCTGCTCTCAAACCCGTGGACGAAGGCGGTCTATTTTATCAATATGGTGAATTACTATAAAAAGGGACCGGCGGCATATCTGATACCTGCTGTGGGCATGTTATACCTTGTGGTGGCATTTCTTCTTGCCGCGTTTGGTGCGCTCCGTGCCGGAAGTGCGCAGCGCAGGGGAGAACTGGGGAAGCTTGCCGCCGCTTTTTTGTTCCCTGCTGCGGGCATTCTGGTAGAAAAAATATTTTCCATGGATGCCGCGTGGGCGTTTACGGTTGCTGCATTGCTGTGGGTGTATCTTGGTATTCAGAAAGGTCAGGTAACGCAGGATGGTCTGACCGGTCTTAACAACAGACGCAGACTGGATCAGTACATGTGGGAACTTGACGAGCGCAGCGGAGAGCGGGAGACCTGCGGCTATCTGCTGATGGATGTGAACAAGTTCAAGAAAGTAAACGATACCTACGGTCACGTGACCGGCGACGAGGTGCTCAGGCTGGTGGCGGAGCAGTTAAAGCGCACCTTTGGCAATATGCAGGCGTTTCTGGCACGCTACGGCGGGGATGAATTCGTCGTGATTGTAAAAGGTAAGACGCAGGACGAGATGGACGTGATTATTCATCAGACACAGGAGAATGTAAATGCAATTGCCTGGGGAGCGGATACCCCGTGGCAGCTGTCGATCAGTATCGGCTGCGCGATGCGGGGAGAGCAGGGAAAGCAAAAAAGCCATGAACTGCTGGAGCTTGCGGATGAGCGCATGTACCGCCAGAAAAAAGGTATACAGGACAGATAATCCGGGCATACTCTCTTCATACGTTCCGATGGGAGCAGAAGACGGAGGGTTAGTGCAATGAAGGATGGAGAAGTGAGAGACTTTGGCAGGCGGGATAAGATTGGCTACATGTTCGGTGACTTTGGCAACGATTTTACCTTTATTTTTGCCAGCTCGTTTCTGATGGTCTTCTATACCAAGGTGCTCGGTATCAGCGGCGGAATGGTGGGGACACTGTTTCTGGTCGCACGATTTGTGGATGCATTCACGGATGTGACGATGGGACGCATCGTCGACGCAGCGCCGCCGGCGCGGGATGGAAAGTTCCGATGCTGGATCCGCAGGATGTGCGGACCGGTGGCGCTGTCGAGTTTTTTGATGTACCAGACTGCCATGGCGCAGGCATCTATGCCGTGGAAGATTGTCTACATGTATGTTACTTATCTTTTGTGGGGAAGTATTTTTTATACATCGATCAACATTCCGTATGGTTCGATGGCATCTGCGATCACGACGGAGGCATCGGAGCGGACGGCGTTATCTACCTCCCGGTCGATTGGGGCGACACTGGCGGGGCTTGTGATCGGCATCGTGACGCCGCTTTTTCTGTACACGACCGATGCAGACGGCAATCAGGTCGTGCGTGGCGGCGGAACATTTACGGTGGTTGCGGGCATTTTCTCGATTCTCGCGTTGATCTGCTATCTGGTCTGTTACCGCATGACTACGGAGCGGGTGGCGGTGGAGCGTGAAGTGGACGCGGAATCTGTGAGTTTTGCGGCAACGCTTGGTGCGATTGTGAAGAGCCGCGCACTTCTCGGGATGATCGGAGCTGCGGTATTTCTGCTGCTCTCCCAGCTTTTAATCAGCACGATGAACAATTATATCTATCCGGATTACTTTGGGGACGCCCGTGGCATTTCACTGTTCACGCTGCTGTCCACACTGGTGATTCTGCTGGTGGCAGCACCGCTCGGTGTGCCTGTTTCCAGACGATTTGGGAAAAAGGAGGCGTCCGTGGCGGGGATGCTGTTCTCCGGTGTTGTATTTGCAGTCATGTATGTGCTGAAATTACAGAATATGTGGCTGTTTCTGTGGCTCGGGGCAATCGGATATCTCGGGCTTGGCTTTTTTAATACGGTGATCTGGGCGAATATTACGGACGTCATCGATGATCAGGAAGTGCAGACCGGGCACCGGGATGACGGAACTGTCTATGCGGTATATTCGTTTGCCAGAAAGGTCGGACAGGCGCTGGCAGGAGGCATCGGAGGATGGGCGCTGCAGGTGATCGGGTATGAGCCGGCTGCGGCGGCGCAGACGGATGCCGTGCGGCGTGGATTGTACACCACAGCAACGCTGGTGCCTGCGATCGGATTTTTTATTGTGGCAGCGATTCTGTGGTTCGTGTACCCGCTGGATAAGGGACGCGTGGAGAAAAACGTGGAGGAACTCAAGAAAAAACATCTGCCCGCTGAGCACTGACTGGTGCGGCGGGCAGATGCTTTTTCTCTGCCGGGGATTACTCGATTTCGATGACGCTCACCGGGCAGCCGTCAGCGGCTTCCTGCGTGGCATCTTCCTGTTCCTGCGTCGGCTGATGATAGACCTCCGATACATTTTCATCGTTCATCCGGAAGACCTCCGGACATACACTGGCACACAGCCCGCAGCTGATACAGCCTTCGATCACATTTGCTTTCATAGGGCATCCTTTCTGTGAACCTCCCGGGGGAGGTGAATGATTGGTTACCTGTTTAGGGTTGCCGGTGTAAACGCGTCATATACGAAAAAGCCGCTAAGAAACCGCTAAGAAATTAAGAAAAAGATGATTTTACAAATACAAGTTTGATATAAAAAGAATATATGTTACAATAATTAGCAAATGCGGAAAGGATGGTGGGAGAAATGGCGAACAGCAAAAGACATAAGTTGGTATGCTGTCTGATGGCGATGGCTCTCCTGCTGTCTTTTTTTTATGTGGTACCGGATCCGGCAGGCAGGGCGGAGCGTGGAAATGCTGCAGCCTGCGTGGCAGACGGGCAGGCTGCTCTGACGGGAGAGATGAGGCACGAAGGTTCCTGGCAGAATATGATGTCTGCACAGACGCTGCTGGAAGCAAGGGACGCAAAGCCAGATGCCTGCACAGATACGTTTACGATGATTCATTCCGTGCTGGATGAAGTCGTCATGCGGGAGCAGGCGGGCATGCGCAGCCTGCTGTCCAAACTGCTGGCGGTGGTTGTGTGGGTGATGCTTCTGGTATGCGTTGTCTGCCGGATTCTAAGCCGCCGTTACGGATGCCGCATGATTTACCATTGGGAGAATATCTATTACATACACCAGACAGATGGAAAGAAAGGAGATTGCCTTCTGAATTACTTACATATATAGAAAAACGTAATGACAGGAGGCAGTTTCAGTGAACTATAAAAACCAAATAAGTGACAGAGTAAAGATTTTGCTGATTGATGAGGATGAAAGTATTTTTTATCTGATCCGCAGGGTGCTGCTGCGGGAGAACTATAGGCTTTATACTTCCACCAGCGGACGCTCCGGCATGGAGATGAGCACCAGTATCTGCCCGGATCTGATTCTGATGGATACCCAGCTTTCCGATATGGACGGGATTGGTCTGATCCAGTGGTTCAGAGAGTGGACGGATTGTCCGATTCTCGTTGTATCCGGACAGACGGGATATATGGATAAAGTCAATGCCCTGTATGCGGGAGCGGACGACTACATTGTCAAGCCGTTTCATGAGCAGGAGCTTGCGGCGAGAATTTACACCGCGCTGCGCAGAAGGATTCCGGGAGGACAGGGAAGCTTTTATCAGGCAGGAGATCTGAAGATTGATTTTTCAAGACGACAGGTAAGCCTTGCCGGGGAGGAGATTCATTTTTCGCCAGTGGAATACCGGATTCTGGAGTGTCTTGCCCTCAATTCGGGAACTGTGGTGACGTATCAGATGTTGTTAGAGAAGATATGGGGACCGTATGCAAGCAGCGGCAGCCGTATTCTGCGGGTCAATATGACAAATATCCGCAAGAAGATAGAGAAGATCCCGATGGATCCGACGTACATTACCACGATCCCGCGTGTGGGCTACCGCATGCTTGAGAGTCAGACGGCATCGGTTGTCTGAGCTGAGGTTGAAGCGGAAGCTTTGGATGATGAAGTGCCTTTGCCTTCAAAATAGGAATCATAGATTCCGTAGATAAAACCTCCGATAATGATAAGAATACCGATCACAGAAAAAATGTGTTCAAAGATTGTCATATAAAATCCCCCTTTGGTTTCAGTTGTCATCAAGTATAACAGCCAGGAAAACGGAGGGGGATTTTGCCGCTTTTTTTTAATTTTTTCATAGTGTACCAGGAAGAGACTTAACACTTTTTTAGCAGCGGGAGCCAGGCAGAGGCAATATTGTATGTTTTTTGAACAAAATGGCTATATTTTGTTAAATAAAGCACTTTTTCGTAGAAATATATGGCAATATTTGTGTTTTTTGCTATAATAAGGGTAATATGTTAAGAAACAGGGAGAAGGTTATCAATATGAAAAAGGGGAAGAAGCAGGCAAAGCGAAAAAACGCGAATGTTACGATGGCATTTGGAATCCGGGAGAAGATCGTGCTGTGTTTTCTTGTGCCGGTTCTGTTTATGATTGTGCTTGGAATTATTTCCTACCGCAAGGCGGCGGACGGAATGAGCAGTTCCTATCGCGATTCCACGCAGCAGACGATCGAGATGGCGTTGCAGAATATCGATACGAGCAACTCGTTCATCAGTGCAGAGGCATTAAAATACGTGGTGGATTCGGATCGGGTCAATTCCCGTCAGATCCTGCAGCATACGAATCATCGTCGGATCATCGTG
>OGEP01002154.1_pt1 | contig 18280 bp, 13 predicted proteins | sample 1570721 | NCBI WGS metagenome assembly OGEP01 (sample SAMEA2582131, study PRJEB24529) | metagenome | biome: Human gut stool | place: China | collected 2011 | reverse complement strand
GCACCGATTCGGAACTAATTCACAAAATTTGCAACGTGGTTTACCGAATGCTTACAGTACTTCTTTGTCTTTGATCAGTCGTGCAGCCTCTTGGGCAGACAGTAATGGAAAATTCATCTCCTTTATCTAATTATTATTTGAAAAATATTCGTTCGGTTGTATCTAAAATAGAATGAGAGGAGCATTGGCCCCTCTCATTCTATCTGTCAAAAAAATATATTTGTTACTTGCCGGAATTTTCTGATTTCTTTGGATAATCCAGCACTTCATACTTGCTTACCTGACTCTTGTATTCAGGAACAATCTCCTTCATCTTCTTTACAATCAGCATGTCGTCATGCGTGTATGACAATTGAAGAAGTTCATCCTCATTTTTCTTGGCCGTTTCATAGTCATAGCTACGCACCTTGGCAATCATGATTTTCGGATGATAAGTCGGTTTGGTACCCTCCTTATCGTTCAATACTTCTTCAAAGAGCTTTTCTCCATCACGAAGTCCGGTAAACTTAATATCAATGTCTTTTGCTCCCGAGAGCTTAATCATACGCTTTGCCAGATCCACGATTTTCACCGGTTTACCCATATCGAATACGAAAATCTCACCGCCTTTTCCCATCGTACCGGCTTCCAGTACCAGTTTACATGCTTCAGAAATCAGCATGAAGAAGCGGATGATATCAGGATGAGTGACTGTAATCGGGCCACCCTTCTTAATCTGTTCCTTGAAAAGAGGAATAACAGAACCGTTTGATCCCAATACATTACCGAATCGGGTAGTCACAAACTGAGTGACCCCTTTCACCTTTCCTTCCACAATGGCCTGGTTCAACGACTGACAGTAAATCTCACAGATACGCTTGGAGCATCCCATTACATTTGTCGGATTTACCGCCTTGTCAGTTGAAATCATCACAAATTTCTTGGTACCGTATTTTACAGCCAGATCCGCAATGACACGCGTTCCGTTGATGTTGTTACGTACCGCCATTGCCGGGTTATCTTCCATCATAGGCACATGCTTGTAAGCTGCCGCATGGAACACATATTCCGGTTTGTGAGCCTCAAAGATTTTCTCCATGTGTATCTGGTCAGTAATGCTCGATACAATTGTCTCATTTTTGATATCGGGAAACTGACGTGCCATCATCAGCCGGACGTCATGCATCGGAGTCTCTGCCTGGTCTATTAAGATTAATTCTGCAGGCTTGTATGCAGCTACCTGACGGACCATTTCAGAGCCGATAGAACCTGCCGCCCCCGTAATCAGTACTCTTTTTCCGGTAAGCATCTTACCGATGGCATCCATATCCACCTCAATCTTGTCACGTGGAAGCAAGTCTTCGATTTCTACCTCATGGAGCTGGTTGAATGACAAGTCCTTTTTCTCGTCCCATTCCTGAGCAGCAGGCATCATCATAATCTTGATTCCCGCTTTTACCAGTTCATCCACCATTTCCGGATTATTGCGGATTTTCTCAGATTTCAGCGGTGAAACCAGAACTGCACGTACCTTTATCTCTTTCAATCTTTCGGCGATACCTTCTTCATTTAGGAAGACCTTTTTTCCCATCAGGTAGACATTCTTCATTTCCGGGCCGTCACTGATGAAAGCCTGCAAGACGTATTGCTTTTCTTTTACCGTACGGATACTGTTTGCCAGGGCAATACCTCCTGCTTTGGTTCCGTAGATGGCTACGGGTATAGCCTTGTCTGTCCGGAATGTATCAAACATGGCACGGACGGCCATACGTTCTACCCACATCAACATTGATGTGCAGACCAATAAGGTTGCACTTCCTAATATGCCGGGCATTATAATAGTTTCTGTTCCTAGGGTATTGATACCTATTCCTACTATAAAAGAAAGTACCGAGCCTACCAGTGAAGCCATACCTACTCGTTGTAGGTCTATCAGTGAGGAGTATCGGATAATGCCAGTATAGGTATGAAACAACCGGAATCCTATGATGAACAATAATACGCAGATTAGGTTGCCTGTTGTAATTTGCCAGAAGTATTGTGTGAATTCTGTACCTTCCAATTCCAGGTAATTGCTTATGTAGCCTGAAAACAGTACTATTAGGCTATCCAATGTTAACACTCCCCAATAAGGTAATGCTCTTTTTGAGAAATACCAGTCTGTAAGTTTTTGTAAGAAATTCATAATTATTCCTCATTGATAACATTAAAAATGATGAACTGTAATAGTGAAAAGCCCATTGACAGAATAATATAATTTAGTTTAATACCATCAATGGGCTTAATTCTTTTATGCAAAATCTACTATAACATAAGCTTCATAATTTATCTTTCGCTAATGATAACTTTAAATGTTTGGAATATAAGCTTAATGTCATACCAAAAGCTGGCTTGCTCTACATACTTAAGATACAACTTGATTTTCTCTTGCATTATTACGTTGATGTAATAATCTTCAGGTTCATCAGCTTTTTCCATTAATTCATTTTCATTGCGAAATTTAATTGATGCAGGATCGGTTATTCCAGGACGTACATCTAATACATGGAGTTGTTCTTTTGTCCAGTAGTTTACATAATGACGTACTTCTGGTCTTGGTCCCACGAGGCTCATATCACCAATAAATACATTAATTAATTGCGGCAGTTCATCTAATTTGTATTTTCTTATATAATAGCCCGACTTTGTTACGCGGGGGTCTCTTCCGCCAATAGTTACCAACGAACCCTTATCGGCACCGACCCGCATAGAGCGGAACTTGTAAATTTTAAAGTCCTTATTGTATCTACCAACTCTTACCTGACGATAAAATACTGGTCCTTGACTATCGAATTTAATCCAAATTGCGACAACAAGAAAAACAGGACTTAGAAATAGCAATCCTAAACCGCTTGCAACTATGTCAAATAATCTTTTCACAATAAATTCAATTTTAGTATTGAGAAATGATATCTACAAAGTTAGCAATTACATACTCTACATCTTCATCACTTAATCTTGTGTGCAATGGTAAAGTAATTTCATTGTGATATTGTTTATATGCATTCGGATAGTCAGCAATATCAAAGCCTAAGGATTTATATGCTGTCATCATTGGAAGTGGTTTGTAATGTACATTACATGCAATACCTCTTTCTGCCATTTTAATAATAATCTCATTACGTTCCTCCAGTGTACGATCCAGTAATCTCACTAAATATAGATGTCCACTAGATACATGATTTTTATCTAAATGGTTTAATGTCTGGGTATTAAATGGCTTTAATGCTTCATTATACCTTTTGATGATGTCCTGTCTACGATCCAACATACCTTGATATCTGCTGAATTGCGCTATGCCAATGGCTGCCATAATATCTGTCATGTTACACTTGTATGCAGGAGATACAATGTCGTATTCCCAAGCTCCTAATTGAGTCTTGGCTAATGCATCTTTATTTTGACCATGTAATGATAATAACTGGAATTGTTTATATAACCATTCATTGTCTATCCCTGGAATATTTTTCCAAGCCAAAGCTCCACCTTCTGCTGTTGTAAGATTCTTAACTGCATGGAAAGAAAATGAAGTAAAGTCAGCAACTTCACCACACATCTTACCATGCCATTGAGCACCGAAAGCATGGGCTGCGTCTGCTAAAACTATTACCCGACCTATAGCCTTTTGGATTTCATTATTAGGAGTAAATAAATTGCGTTTGCTTTCAACAGCAGCAAAGATGCGGTCATAGTCACACATTACTCCACCTAAATCAACGGGTATGACTACTTTGGTAGCAGGAGTGATTGCGTCTGCCAACTTATCATAATCCATTTCAAATGAATTAGGAGCCGTATCAACCATTACAACTTTAGCACCTACATGGCAAGTAACACTGGCTGTAGCTGTATATGTATATGCAGATGTGATTACCTCGTCGCCAGGGCCTACACCTAATGCGCGGAGAATTGATTCCATACATGCAGTAGCGGAGTTTAAACATACCGCTTTTTCTGTGTGGCAATATTCTGCGATAGTTCTTTCAAACTCTTTTGTTTTTGGGCCGGTTGTAATCCAGCCTGAACGAAGCGCTTCTGTTACTAAAGCGACTTCAATTTCGCTCATATCGGGCGGAGAAAATGGAATGTTTTTAGTTTTCATAAATTTATCTATTAACTTTAACATTAAAACTTTTCTTAAATAAAATTTTATATAGTCCTACTAAATACCCCCATCCATAACTAAAATGGATTGTGAAATAGGTTACTATTTGATACATAATTTGAGCGAAATGTAAGGAACTTTTTAAACTAAAAATGCAAGCTAAAAAGAGATATAGACATATCACTCCGATATATAATGTGAATAACTGCGGCCATAAACAGCACATTGGCAATCCAATTATGAGACCTGTAACAAAGAAAAGAGGGAAAAATTGTCTAAAGGTAGCTGGAGATCCTAATTTTTTATTTACAAGTGGTTTATATAATCCATATTGATAAAACATTTTTGCTGTTTTGCTGATATTATCTCTAGCAAAATAATCAATAATGATGTTCGGTATTAAGTAAATTTTTCCTCCGTTTTTTATTAATCTTGCGTTTAATTCATCATCTTGATTTCTGATCAGTTCGTTATCATATAGCCCGATTTTGTCAAAAACATCTTTTTTATAACATCCAAAAGGGACAGTGTCTACTTGCATAACTTCCTTAGCTCCTATCCTAAAATGAGAATTTCCCATTCCAAAAGATGTGCTAAGAGCAGCAGCGATTGCTTTACATTTAGATGTGTTTTTTGCTGGAAGAGTACGGCAAATTGCTCCGACATTATCAGCTTCTAATTTTTTAAGATTTTCAACTAACGTGGAAAAATAATTTTTAGGATAAATAGCGTGCGCATCTAGTCTTATAATAATTTCTCCCTTAGAAGCCTGTATACCTCTATTCATTGCATATGGAACAATTTTTTCAGGATTATCAATAAGAATGATGAAAGGATATTTTTCTGTATAGCTTTTGACAATAAATCTTGTATTATCCGTACTCATTCCATCCACAATTAGGACTTCCATTTTTTCTTTAGGATAATCTTGGGATAAAATGGATTCTATACATTGAGCAATGTAATGCTCTTCGTTATATATAGGGCATATTATTGAAATCATAAATGAGGATTTGATTGAATATTAGTTTGATGATGATTCATAGAAGATTATATATTGGAAATGATTAGTATTTTGGTACAAATAATCATGATACATAATATAATCTTTCAAAGATAATGAATGTATTATCATTGTAATTACTTATATCATCAAATGATATATTTTTTTAGTATCTCTAGAGCATATTCAGAGGTGTATTTATATCCTCTTATTTTAGCTTTATTTTTCATGTAGGATAATTTGTCTGCATTATTATATAGATAAAGAATAAAACTATAAAAATCTTCTTCTTTGTCTAAATCATATATATATCCTGTTTCCCCATGTTCTACAAATTCAGGTAGGAATCTCCAATTGGAAACAACAACGGGGATGCCTGCTATATAGGCCTCTATTATTGAACCAGGTAATCCTTCTCCACTATAATGTGTTGGTAAAACAAGTATATCTTGATCAATAAGTTTACTATAGACATCTTCAGGGTTTACTATTCCCTCGTATGTTATAAATGGAAACTTTTTTATATTGGAAAAGAAGGATTGATGATCTTGTAGAGAATCAAGATTTCCATAAAAAGTTATTTTTATAGGATATTGAGGATTGACCAGATTGTGTTTTATTATGTATTCCGCAAATCTAAAAACAACATTAATACCTTTCTCTTCACAAATTCTAGCCATAAAAACAATATTGAAGCTAGATTTATTATTTGGAGGAGTAAGATAACAATTATCTCTGAAATTTGGTAAAATAGAGGTGTTTTTTAGATTGAAATTATTAATTAAATTATTGTCTAGATTACTGCTTTCGCTCAATATTGCATAAATATTTCTTAATAAGAATAAATGGAATGGATGTTTTTTTAAAAATAAATCCAACCACCCACCTACTACTGGATATATAATTTTACTTCTTCGGATTTTTGAGAGTATAAAAATTAGAGGAAAAATGTAGGTTAAATTATTACTACCTGGTAAATAAATGAGATAATCATTTTTTATTACTTTATAAATTAACTGAAAAAACTCCTTTTTAATAGATTGAGAATCAAAAAAATCTACATATCTATAATTTTTAACTAGGAGGTTATATATGTTTCTTGTTTTAATTGTTTGTCCATCTAATTGATTTGTTTTATATCCAAAATAGCCAATAATTAAAATTCTTTTTTCCATTATGAATCTACTTTTACACCATCTTTTCTTATTATTTTAGCCGGTACACCAGATACAACACAATTGTCAGGTATGTCTTTTATAACTACTGAGTTTGCTGCAATCGTAACATTATTTCCAATTTTGACAGGCCCCAAAATTGTAACTCCTGTTGCAATATATACATTATCACCTATGGTAGTGTTGGCAGGTAAATCAGGTCTTCGTCTTCCAATAAGTACATTGGGTAAGACTGTTGCATTTTTACCAATCCGGACATCTGGGTTTACTCGGAAAAAACCTGGGTGTACAAAATAAAATCCTGGGCCAAGACAATTGGGTGGAACATTTATTAAATTTTTTAAACACATTCTTCTATGTTGTAATAAATAGTAGTAATAAAAGCATCTATTGTACCACTTTTTATTATTTGTGTAAAATTCTAGATATCTTAGATTTTTAAAGTATCGATATATTGTATATGTCTCGCTAGATAGAAATCTTGTGAAAAACAATGGCTTATGTGTGAATCTTTTGAAATCTTCCTCAAGATAGAATTTTAAGTCTTTTTTTGATCGTATCATTCTATTTCCCTCCTAAAAATAATTTTAAATGTTGGTCTGCACATCCTTCTATGCTATAATATTCTTTATATGTTTTAATCGCATTTTTTCTTAATTTATTTTTCTCATCATCATTTAGTTTGAGATATTCTTTAATTGTATTATAATATTCTTTTTCACTTAAATCTTTTGATAATAGTCCATTATAACCATTTTGTATCATATTTTGACATCCTCCAGCTGGTGTGCATATCGGAATACAGCCGACAGAAAACGCTTCAATTAAAGTTATTGGCATTCCTTCATAAGACGATCCCAATGTGAAACAGTCTGCAACGCATAAATAATCTCTTGGATTACTTTTTTGACCTAAAATTATAATTCGATCATTGGCTAATTTGTGTAATTGTTGACTGATATTCTTATCTTTTTCATCTCCAATAAATAATATACAAATATCATTTCCCTCATTAATAAGTTGATTAAATATTTGGGCTATCATTAACTGTCGCTTGACGGGCATAATTCGTGCTACATTAATGAAAATTTGCGTCTTATCTGTTTTTTTAAATTGCGAAATATCAATTTTTTCTTTTATTGAAAAGTCAGGTGAGCCGTTGAAAATTAATGTTGAACGACTTTTATAGACTTCTTCAAAAGTTTGTTTGGAGTGTTGAGAGATTGTAATTCCCATATTGGGTCTATTTAGCAGATAAAATTTTCTTAGTGCTTTTAAAAGTTTTGATGACGTTTCAAAATGTGCATCATTATGTATTGTCATAAAAAACTTTATTTTACGTAGTATTAATAATGGAATTAAAATATAATTAATGGCAACCGTATGTGCATGAACAATGTCTGGTTGTAATTGTTTAACTAATTTGTAAAATTGAAAATAAGTTTTTGGAGAAAAGCCTACTTTTTTATTTAATGAGTAAGTTTTTATACTGGGATTTAGTTCCTTTCTGAGCTTCTCATCCTCTGAAGGTGTATATAAAGTAATTAATATAACCTCTATATTAGAGCGTTTTTGTAATTCATTTGATAGATCAAGGACCAATCTTTCAGCTCCTGCAACCTTTAGACTAGGTATAAATTCTATGATTTTCATTCTTTTATAATTTATATATGAGAAATGTGTGGTTAATATTAGAATAAATATTGATAAGGGACACAGAGGTTAGAATTATTTGAAAGTTCATATATGAACAATAGAATATGCGTTGTTATAATAAAAGTTATAATAAAAAAATTTATGATTTTATTTTTTCGTGTAGTGATTAAGTAATCTAATAAATATGAATAAATAAATATTCTCGTACTGAGAAAATAAAGATTCATTCTTTTAAAATAAGAATTTTGTGCTATAATAGGTTCTAATAGAATACCAATTATAAAAAAAATATAAAATATGTAGAAGGATCTGTATTGATTTTTCTTTATTATACTAGGTGCGTAAAAGATAGCTATACAATAGGTTAATATCCTTATAATTACCCCTATTCCGGAAGATGTTACTACATTTTTATCCCATTTATCTACATGTGAAAAATTGTGATAATCTAATAATAAGAATAGAGGTTCAATATTGTTTATTAATAAATTATATAATGTTTGTCCATAGACTTGTAGGGAAAGGACTATTAAAATTAATAGATATTTATTGAATAATATTTTTTTTTCTGTTAACGTTGGTAGTAAATAAATAATAAGAAATATAGATAATGGGATAACGGCACTTTTATGAAAAAGTATACTGATTATTCCTAAAACAAGTAAAATAGTCCATTTATAAAGATCTTTTTTTGCACATATTAGTAGGAGAATAGCCAAAGCTATGGCTTGCCTTATTCCATTTTGATTAAATAGGACTATTGTTGTAGTGAAATAAAAAAAGATAGAAAAAATTAATATGGTTTTCTTTTCACATGCTGAAATATACAATAATGTTATAGGAATAAATGAAGTAATAAGAAAAAGAGATACTGATGATAAGTTTAACTGCTTAAGAAAATATATGAGAAAAACAAATCCATGTTCAATATAGTCAGCATAAGCATATATATTTTCATACATATGTTGGTATGATAGATAATCAGCTCCTACATTATATCTTAGCCCCCAAAATAGTGTATATAATCCTATTGGAAGAATATAGTAAAAGTATTGTGTTTTTTTCTTACCTATGATATTAGAAGGAGTCAATGCTGTACTAATCATCATAATTAACATGATTGTTAGATATAGTACTATTGTTTCCGTAGTGTCAAACATTACTGATTATTATTTAATACGGGTAATAATATATTGTTTACTATTTTCTCCCATTGGTAATCTATTACAGAACTACTTATATTCAATAATCTTATATTCTCTTTATTTTTGTATATGTATTCAAGGGCTTCACAAAATGAATCTTGATTATCTTCTATAAGGACTCCGTTAGTTGAATTAATGATTTTTTTGTTTTCGTATGTAGATGTTCCAATTGTAAATAAACCAGACATTATGTATTCAAATGTCTTGGTAACAGGCTGATATTCGAAATAATCAGTCTTTGGAACAAAAGAAACTCCAATATTACAATTCTCAAAAAAAAGTTTCAACTCAGTATTGGGAATTCTTCCATGGAAAGTTATTATGGAGTTTAATTTTAATTTTTCTGCAAGAACTATTAATTTTTCTAGATCTATTGGGGTATTCCCATCACCAACAATATCATACGTGATTCTTGCTGATGGATATTTGTTAATGAATTTTTTAATACCATTTAGAGTAATATCAATATTACGATTGGTCAATGTTCCTACATATAATAATTTTAATGATTCAAAATCTTTCTTTTTATCCGATATAATATCTGCTCCAAGAGGAAGAATGGATGATTGTGTTAAAGGAAATTCTATTTTCTTTCGCATTCCTTCAGATAAAAATGTAACGTGATCGTATAATAAAGCTGTTTTTCGCAATATTAAATCTTCTTTCTGATTATATGATATATCGTTCTTAACGCTTAGAGTTCTAATGTCCAATATCATTCTTTTCTTTTTAAAAATACGTTTGTACCAAATTGCACCTTTAAAATAGTAAATAAAAATGATTCCTTTAAAAAATAATAAATATAAAATTGTATATAACATGAATGATAAAGTACGCCATAGTGTAAATATTATTCCTTGATGTTGGGGAAATTGAGGAATATAATGTACTTTGATTCCATCTAATTTAATCTTTTTCTTTCCTGAGTCGAAACAAATGAAGGTAATATTGTATCTGTCTTTTAAATAAAGACAATGTTTATAGGCATTATTATGATAGCCAAATTGCGTCTTATGTATTAATAATAAATCTTTGCTTGTTCTCATTTTATTTCTTTAATAATGATTCTATGTTAATACTATATAGTTTTCTCTTTCCAGAGTGACCAGATTCGAAATAAATAGTATCTTCATTCATATTCCATTTAGGGTGAAGATCTATTCTTTTTGTGCCTTTATATTTTAAAGGTTGATAAAAACTTCCAATACAGAATAATTGGTCTTCAAAAATATTATATAGATATAATTTTGACATTCTTGCCTTATTGGGATATGTATCTGTAATCATCCATTTCCCATCTTTAGTAGTGGAGGGATGTCCGTCAACTTTTGGTAATTTGTCAGAAAGTTTTGTAATTTTTTCTGTCATGTCCGTGAAAACTGTATACGCATTTCCATATAAATTTGTATGGCAGAATGATACAATTTGCTTATTATTCATCCAATATGAGTGTGACGTCATTTTATCACCATTTAAAATATATAAATTTTTTCCATTAGAATCTGCAGTAATAAGTCTCATGTATCGTCCTTGAGGACCAACCCATCTATGTAGGAACATGAATCTTTTTCCGTCAGGGGAAATATCTATATGGTTTACTTTATGCATCGCATTTTGCATTGTTTCTACAGGATTAAGTTGCCTAAGTTGCTCAAGAGAGATAATTAGCGATATTTCTTTTGTTTTTAAATCCATTTTCCATATCCCGTCTTGTTCATTAGAAGGAAGTTCTTTTACCTCTTTACAAAAATAACCATAGTCAGGACGCATGACTGCTAACCTTTCAAAGTTAAGAGATAAAATATAGTCTTCTTGTTTTGATAATGCATATAAGGGTAGAGGGAATATTTCTTCTGAGTTTGTATTTATATCGTAAACAACCATTTCATATAATTTATTGCTATTATTAAAACGATTGTAATAAACTAAATTTTGGCTTTTATATCCCCATTGGGTCATACACCCTTGTTGAAGATTAAAAGACGAACTATTCCCTATTTCTCGTTTTTGTCCGTTCTGCTTTAGGTTTATGTTTACAGATTCTCCAGATTTTAGTGTATTATATACTATTTCTCGGTTAATGTTTTCTGGAGAGATATTGTAATAACCAAAAAATGAAGTATCACTATTATCACATGTTTCGAGTGAAATTTGTTTATTTAATAAAGTGTATGGTTTAAACTGTTTTTGTTTGATATACCTGTTATAGATATATAACAGGTAAATATATAACGGTTTAATCTTTTCTTTTATTTGCTTTTGCATAAGTGTATTTTTTTAAAAATTCATTAAAAATGTAATTTGCGATCTCGAATTTTAATATATAGCTTCCCAAGAAGTATAATATAATGTAAATAATAGTCTGGATGAGCATTAGTATTATTCCATTAAAAGAAACTACATATGATATAGAGTGAACGATTATACCTGTCAAAGATGCATATAATAATATAGGAAGTATGTCTTTAATTTGTTGTTTGGTTCCATATGATAAATATTTTCCTGTAAAATAAGAGTTAATAAAAAATTCAATGATAGAATTAAGAGTTAGCGCCCATAAAATTCCTATTACCCCAAATTTCATAAATGCGAAGATAAATGTAATTCCCAATATCTTTTTTGCAATTTCTAAATAGAGAACAATATCACTTCTTCCTATAGCTTTAAGAGCATTAAGATTTGTATTATGTATTACGAGCAATAATCCAAAACCTACGCACAGCCATTGGAAATAAGGAACTGCAGGTAGCCATTTTTCTGAATATAAAAATAAAAAGAGAGATGGGGCAATAATTGTTAATAAAATCATAAGAGGAAAGTTTATAAATGCAAGTAATTTAAAACATCGTCTAAGTTTATTAATCAATTCCTTCGGATTATCTTGAATTTGTGAGAATATAGGATATGTAACTTGGTTTATTATGGCGATAAGGGACGATACCGGTACATTTTCTAATTGCTTTGCTTGAGTAAAATATCCAACTTCTTTAGCTGGGAAAAATTTTCCTATTATTAATAATTGTAAGTTGCGATATCCTTCACTTAATAATGATGCCAATAATAATTTTGAACTGAAGTTAAATAGTGATTTAAAAGATTCTATACTAAAGCACCAAATTGGATACCAATTTGTAAACCACCATAATAGAATACTTCTGATCAGGCTATTTGTTAAGGATTGCACAACTAAACTCCAGACTCCGTATCCTTTGTAGGCAAGAATAATTGAAATAATAACAGAAGTTGAAGCAGATGAAATTTTTATTATAGTTATTCGTTTAAAGTTTAGTTTTTTTATTAAAATATTATTTTGTATCGTTGAGAAAGCATCAATAATTAAAACAACTCCTAATACTTTTAATAGTAATTCTAATTGTGATTGATTATAAAAACTTCCTATTGATTTTGCGCTGAAATAGATAAGTAAATAGCAGATGGTGGCTATAAAAATATTTAGAAAAAAAATGGTAGAGTAATCTTTATTGGTTGGATTTTTTCTTTGTATTAATGCAGATCCTAATCCTCCATCTATAAGTATATTTGATAGTGTTATAAATACGGTCATCATTCCAATAAGTCCGTAATCACTTGGGGATAAAAGTCGAGCTAATATAACATTAGATAAGAAAAGGATAAATAAAGTTCCAAATCGCTCAATAAAACTCCAAAAAAAACCTTTTAAAGCTTTTTGTTTAATAGAAGGCTGTTCCATTTGAAAAAGATTAGTTATCTGGTAGTTTTTATAAAAAAAAACTTTATATTTTTCAATAAGAATTAGGGTATAAGTTTATTACCCTAATCTTATTGATATGGAAAACGATAGTTAGATTTTAAAATGATGAATGAATTTTTATATTATCGTTTGTATTGTATTGATTTTTGTTGATATTCCTCTATGAATAGTTAATATGCTATATCTTTTGTAATAACGACATTGACTTCAATAATCATGTATAAATACAAATTTTACAACTCCTAATAATTTTTGCACCATAACAGACAATAACAGTATTCCCTAAAACAGGTACTAAATTGTCATTGGCTCCAATTGTAACATATTGACAGATTCTTCAATTTTCTCCTATTTTATATGAGCTTATTATAATCAAAAATCCATGTTGTTTTTTGTCCTGAGCCAATAATATTATGAATCTTAGTGTAAAGCGAGTTTGAAGACGGAAGGAATATCTTTTAATCTTCCAGATCTATAAATATAAAAACGCTTCTAAATTCTTGATGCTTTATTAGATTGAGACTAGCAATAAATCTAGAGGCTTTTAAGAACTCCATCTTATTATACTGAAAAATCTCTTAAAATTACTTCTTTTTTTAAATACAGAGTAAATAATAAAATGGAAATATAAAAATCAATACAATTTTATTCATCACAATCTTCCATCAATTTCATTTTTATTTAAAATGCCTTTTACATCAAATACAACATGCAAAGGTTTAACGTAAGAATTTAGATTAAAATTTTTTAATTCGTTGTGAGCTACTGCTAGAATAGTTGCATCAGCTTTTTCAGTCGGTAGAGTATTGATAACTTCAATTCCATACTCATGTTTTACTATTTCTGGATTAGCCCATGGATCATAGACTGTAATGTTTACATTATATTCTTTCAATGCTCGATAAATATCAATAACTTTAGTATTGCGTACATCCGGACAGTTTTCCTTGAATGTGAATCCTAAAATTAAAATATGCGAATTGAGAACCTGAATACCTTTCTTTAGCATTAACTTAATAACCTCGTTTGCTACATATTCACCCATTCCGTCATTCATACGACGGCCTGCTAATATGATTTCTGGGTTATATCCATATCGCTGAGCACATTGAGCCAAATAATATGGATCAACACCGATGCAATGACCTCCTACTAATCCTGGTCGGAAAGGTAAGAAATTCCATTTTGTTCCAGCAGCTTCCAAAACATCCAAAGTATCAATTCCCATTTTGTTGAAAATCTTTGAAAGTTCATTTACGAAAGCAATATTGATATCACGCTGGGAATTTTCAATAACTTTGGCTGCTTCTGCAACTTTGATTGTTGGTGCAAGATGTGTACCCGCTGTAATTACGGATGCATAGATATCATTTACAATTTTACCAATTTCCGGTGTAGAACCTGAAGTAACTTTTTTGATTTTTTCAACAGTGTGTAATTTGTCTCCTGGGTTAATACGTTCTGGACTATAGCCTGCAAAGAAATCTTCATTAAATTTCAAGCCTGAAACTTTCTCTACAACAGGAATACATTCATCTTCTGTAACACCTGGGTATACAGTAGATTCGTAAATAACGATATCTCCTTTTGATATAACCTTGCCTACTGTAGTACTAGCTCCGTATAGAGGGGTTAAGTCTGGATTGTTGTTCTCATCAACAGGAGTAGGAACTGCAACTACATAAAAATTACAGTCACGAATGTCTTCGATGTTTGTAGTGCATTTAAACCCATTCGCTATTGCACTTTGGAGTAAATCGTCTGCTACTTCCAATGTGTCATCATGACCTGCCATCAATCCGTCTACACGACGTTGGCTCATATCAAAACCAATAGTTTCATACTTTGTTGAGAAAAGGCGTGCCAAAGGCAAACCTACGTAACCTAAACCGATTACACAAATTTTTACTGTGTTCATAATAAATTATAATGTTTTGAATGCAAATTATTATTTCAAGTTTTCCCAATACCATTTTACTGCTTCCTTCAAACCATTTTCCATACTGAACTCAGGTGCATACCCTAGTAGATTTTTGGCTTTGTCTATGCAGGCTAATGAATGTGGTATATCTCCAGCTCTATTAGGCCCGTGAAGAACTTCTACGTTCGCAATTTTTGAATCATATTCACTAAGATACTTTTTCAATAATTCTACGAGTTGATTGAGAGTTGTGCGTTCTCCAAATGCTGTATTATAGATTTGATTAATTGCCACTGGATTAGTAGTCTCCATAGCACGTAAGTTCATTTGTATAACATTATCAATATAAGTGAAATCACGGCTATATTCTCCATCTCCGTTAATAACTGGACTTTCGTAATTCATGAATTTTTTTACAAACAAAGGAATTACTGCTGCATATGCTCCATTAGGATCTTGACGACGACCAAATACATTAAAGTATCTCAAGCCAATAAACTCCATACCATATGTACGGGCAAATACATCGGCATATAATTCATTTACATATTTTGTAATAGCATATGGAGATAACGGTCTTCCAATGACATCTTCTACCTTTGGTAAACTTTTACTGTCTCCATATGTAGAAGAACTTGCTGCAAAAATAAAACGTTTTACTCCTGCATCACGCGATGCGACAAGCATATTAAGAAAGCCGTCAATATTTACGTGATTAGTAGTGATTGGATCTTTTATGCTACGTGGAACAGATCCCAAAGCTGCTTCATGTAGTACATATTCGACTCCTTCTGTTGCTTTACGGCAATCGTCGATGTTACGAATATCACCAACAATCAGTTTAAATGTTTGAGGGTATTTTGCTAGGAGTGGCATTATATTTTCAATATGGCCAGTAGCAAAATTATCCAAACAGATTACAAAGTCTCCTCTTTTTAAAAGGGTTTCACATAAATTGGAGCCAATAAATCCTGCTCCACCAGTTACTAAAACTTTACGCATAATTTATTTGTTTATCTAAGATCTTTATAGTGTTATTTTTTTGCTGATTCGTACCCGTACCCATATCCATAACCATAACCATATTTTTTGCCGTATCCATATCCATAACTATGCTTACGTTTACTCATATCAATGTCGTTGATTACCGTTGCAATTTTCTTAAATTTATTTTCTTTTTGCAATGCATTGATATATTCAAACCCTTCTTTAGGGGTAACATCTGCACGACAAACATAGACACACATATCGGCTACACGACCAATAATAGCGGTATCAGCAATCATGGCGATAGGAGCTGTGTCCAATATAATATAATCGTAGTGCTTTTTCAGTTCTTCAATGGCATGATCCAAATGTTCACGAGCTACTAATTCTGTCGGGTTAGGTGGAACTGGTCCCCCAGGAAGAATATCGAGATTTTGGCTAATATCTGAATGCTGAATCATGTCAAGTAGGTTTACGTGTTCTGGGTCGCTAAGGTAATTGGTAATACCAACAGCACGATTAGACAGACGGAATACCTTATTTAAGCCTGGTTTGCGGATATCCATACCCATAATCAGTACTTTCTTACCTAAAAAGGCTAATGATGTAGCTGTATTACCTGCCACAAAAGATTTTCCTTCTCCGGATTGAGTTGAAGAGAAAAGAATGACTTGTTGCCCTTTTTCTAGCATAAAAAGTAGGTTGGTGCGAAGGCCACGGAAACATTCTTCCATTAAATTGTTTTTGTTTTCCTGTATTACAATTGAGCCTGTAACCTTTATATTGCAACGAGGTAATTCGCCAAGAATAGGTGCATGAGTAATTTTTTGAACATCTTCTCGGCTTTCAATTTTGTACTTCAGCAAATCTCGTAAAAAGATTAAACCTATGGGGAGTCCAAGTCCTACTATTAGTGCTGCTAAGGCTATTACCATTTTCTTAGGGGCGATAGGTGCAGAACTTGCTAATGCTTCCTCAATAATGCGACCGTTGGTGGCAGTAGATGCCAATGTTATGGCATTTTCTTCGCGTTTTTGCAAAAGCATAGTATAAAGAGCTGCTTTGATTTCTTGCTGTCGAGCAATAGTTAGGAACTCTTTTTCCTGTTGTGGAGCTTTATTAATTCGGGCTTCAAATTTACTTGTTTGCTTATCAATATCTGCTTTGGTAATATAAAGTCCTTTCAGCACGCTTTCTACTGTAGTCTGAACGCTACGACGCATAGCCTCAATACCTGTATTCATATTGATGATGGCAGGATTACTTTCGGAAGATGTACGGAGCAGACGTTTGCGCTCAATAATCATTGTATTATATTGTTCGATAACAGCACTCAGATTTTGATCTTTTAGACCAACGTTTGCAGGAAGTACCTCATTAGCATTTTCTTCCTTATTGATATAAGTTCTCAAAAATTCTACTAACTGAATTTGTGTAGCATTTTCTACACGAAGTTGTTCGTACTTTGAACTTTCCTGGAGGGCAAGTTGTGCATCGCTACTGAGGTCAGTCAGCCCAGCTTGCTGTTTGAATGTGGCTAACTGGTTTTCAGCTGCCCCTAATTCAGCATTTATAATTCCTATACGTTCTTCAATGAATTCAGCTGTTTTTTCGGCAACTTCATTTTTTTCATCATTGGCATCTTGATTGTATATTGCTACAAGTCTGTTAATGAAATCAACAGCTCTTTGTTTATGGCTGTTTTTAAGACTTACTTGTGCAATGGTTGTTGTCTTAGAGGTTGGGTTTACAGACAAATTTTGTGCATAACCTTGTGCTACAGCTGTTGGTGAAGCTACCAAAACATTTAATTTAATAGGTTTTTCTATTTTTGTAGAATCGTTGTGTGTGAAACTAAAGACCCCTACTGGCGTAGGAAGAACAGCAGGTAGGCTATCGAAACTGGCTGTGATTTCCGCTTCTTCTAGATTTAACATGTATCTTCCAGTCAATTTCAGTTTACCTTCCGGGGTATAGGTCAATTTTAGTTTTGCAGTACCTTGCAATTTTTCTGCTTCTTCGGGAGTAATGTAGACTCTTATTGGGGTATTACGGTATAGGGGAATGTCATAACCGAAGGTTTGATCTTTGCTATGCTGGATATACAATCCTAATTCGCTTACTACCTTTTTTATAAGAGTTCGAGATTTCAGAATTTCTACTTCGTTGTCAAAGTTGCTGGTCATTGAGAAACCGCTAATATCTTGTAACGCTGCTACAGCTCCGTTAGTCTGTGTCATAGCTTTACTGCGTGGATCTGTTTCTTTAATCAGCACTGCTGCTGTAGTGTTATAAACTGGAACTTGAAAACGCAAATAAAGAAAAGCGCAGCCTAAACAGATAATGATACTGGCAATAAACCAAGGCCAATATATAAAATATTTCATTAAGAGGGCACGCAAGTTGATACTTTCCTCCTGTTCTTCCACATTTGATGTATTGGGTTGATTATTTTCAAACATATTACTAGTTGAATT
>OGEP01002152.1_pt1 | contig 18284 bp, 15 predicted proteins | sample 1570721 | NCBI WGS metagenome assembly OGEP01 (sample SAMEA2582131, study PRJEB24529) | metagenome | biome: Human gut stool | place: China | collected 2011 | reverse complement strand
AGAAGCTGGTTATCATCGGACCCTCCGGTTCCGGTAAATCCACCACCGTGCGATGTATGAATTTCCTGGAGGAGCCTACCAGCGGTCATGTATATATTGACGGACAGAAGCTGACCCATGCGAATAAGACGAAGATCATACGTGAGTCCATCTCCATGGTGTTCCAACAATTTAATCTGTATCCGCATATGACAGTACTTAAGAACCTGACCATAGCGCCCATGAAGCTGCATCATAAGAGCAAAAAGGAAGCAGAAGACCTTGCTTATCACTATCTGGACGTAGTAGGGTTACGGGATAAGGCACATGTATATCCCACAACGCTTTCCGGTGGACAGCAGCAGAGAATCGCCATAGCGAGAGCCTTGTGTGCACAGACGAAGATCATCCTCTTCGATGAGCCGACTTCTGCACTGGATCCCGAGACGATTCAGGAAGTACTGGATGTCATGATCAAGCTGGCAAAAGAAAATATTACCATGGTGGTCGTTACCCACGAGATGGGATTTGCCAGACAGGTAGCGGACCGTGTGGTATTTATGGCAGACGGACAGATCATTGAGGAAGGTACACCGGATCATTTCTTCGAGAATCCTTCCAACGAACGTGTAAAACAGTTCCTGGGCAAGATCATCCGCTGATATCCTGTGAACCATACTTTGGTCAGCACAGCGGCAGATGTATTATTATGCTGGTCTATCCATGAAGCCGCATTTTGCAGCGTGTCAGTCAGAAAGGCTTCGTGTTTAGATATATTTTGAGGAAATAAAAGGAGGAAGAGTATTATGAAAAATCTGAAAAAATGGACTGCGCTGGCAGCAGTCATGGCAATGACGGCAACCCTGTTCACCGGATGCGGAAGCACCGACACCAGCGTTTTAGAGGCAGCAACAACTGCTGCAGAAAGTACTGCGGCAGCCACTACCGAGGCAGCGACAGAAGCATCTGCCACTGATGGAGAACTGGCAGCAGATGTACAGGCGATCGTAGACAGAGGCGTATTAAGAGTCGGTGTTAAGAATGCAGTAGTCGGCTTTGGCTTCCAGGATACACTGACCGGTGAATATTCCGGACTGGAGATCAGTCTGGCGGAGAAGATCGCAGAAAGTCTGGGTGTAGATGTAGAATTTACCGCAGTAACAGCAGCTACCAGAACCGAGCTTCTGGACTCCGGCGATATCGACTGTGTACTGGCTACTTTCACCATCACCGATGAGAGAAAACAGAGCTGGGATTTCTCTACTCCTTATTTTACCGATTATGTAACTGTACTGGTAGAGGATAAGAGCGGCATTACTTCTCTGGCAGATCTGGTAGATAAAAAGGTAGGTGTATCTTCCGGTTCTACCTCTGCAAAAGCACTGGTAAATGCTATGATCGAGGCCGGACTGATCGATGGCAGCGGATTTGATGCAGATACCTTCGATCCTGCACTGTGGACCACCGGAATCTCCTTCCAGCAGTATGATGACTATCCTGCCATCTCCACTGCACTGAGTGCCGGTGAAGTAGATGCCTTCTGTGTAGATAAGTCCATCCTGGCAATTTATAAGACCGACGGACGTTCCTACATTGATGACAGATTCTCTCCTCAGGAGTATGGCGTGGCTACCACCAAGGGTTCCGGACTCTCCGCATATGTGGATGAACTGGTGCAGGGATGGCTGGCAGACGGTACGATCGACAGCCTGATCACGGAGAACGGATTAGAGTAAAGACGAAATAAGAAGCAGTCTACGGCGCCCGAAGACTACGGAGTATCCGGACGCTGTAGAGATTAAGAGTAACCGGGAGGAAACACTATGTCTGGTATCATTTCAGCAAGAGCCTGGGGCAAGGTCTGGGCGTACAGGAGCACATTCCTGTTAGGACTTCTGAATACTGTGGAGACAGCAATTTTCGCCATCCTGTTGGCGCTGGTGCTGGGTGTGATCTTCGGCCTGATGGCGACCAGCGGGAAAAAGATATTGCAGGTCATCAGCAGAGTCTATGTGGAGATCATGCAGAATACGCCGATCTTGCTCCAGCTGTGTTTCTTCTACTATGCACTGGCATTTTCCGGTCACAGCATCGGAATCCTGCCGACAGGTATCGTTGCACTGGGCGTATATACCGGAGCTTATATGGCTGAGGTGGTACGTGCAGGCATCGAAGCCGTTCCTAAGGGACAGTTCGAGGCAGCAATGTCCCAGGGATTTACCTACGTAGAGCGGATGTATTACATCATTCTGCCGCAGAGTATCAAAATCATCCTGCCTCCCATGGTGAACCAGATCGTTAATCTGATCAAAAATACTTCCTGCCTGTATATTATCGGCGGAGCGGATCTGATCTCGCTGACCTATAGTTTTGTTACCGGTGAAAATACCGGAGGCGCCTATGCTCCGGCATATCTGGTCAGCGGACTGTTATTTTTCATTATATGTTATCCTCTCTCCAAGACCGCCAGTGTCTGGGAGATTCATCTGAAAAAGAGAGATCAGAGGGTGCTGTTTCAAAGAACAGAAGGGACGGTGACGGATAATGAGTAATCTGGAAGCGAGTTTTTCCATTTTAGGGCAGAAAGGTGTCGTGGCATACATCTTAAAAGGCACGGTGTTCACCCTGATCATTGCCCTGATCGCCGTAGTGCTGGGAATCGTCATCGGTTCCATACTGGCATTGTGCAGGAATTACTGTACAAGTAAAAAGACGAAAATATTTGGCATACTTGCCACGATATACATAGAAGTATTTCGAAATACCCCATTATTGTTATGGATCTTTATCTGCCTGGTGTTTTGTCCCTGTCCGGAATTGTTCAACCGGAAGCTGTTCGGACTGACCACGGTAGAGACGAAGCTGCTGTTCAAGGCAGCAGTAGCCTTGATCCTGTTTACTTCTTCCGTTATTGCGGAGATCATCCGCGGAGGACTGAATTCCATCGCTCACGGACAGTTTGAAGCCGGTCATGCGCAGGGCTTCAATGTAGTGCAGGTCATGATCTATATTATCCTGCCTCAGGCATACCGGAATGTGATCCCTACCTTGTTAAGCCAGGTCATTACCACGATCAAGGACTCATCCTACCTGGCAAACGTGGCAACCATAGAACTGATGGCGCGCACGAAGCAGCTGTTGTCCGCAGCCAGCCGTTACAATGGTACCGGTAATGTGAATGTATCGGATGTATTTGTACTGTTTGGTACAGCGGCGTTGATATATTTTATTATCAACTATACACTGTCCTGCGTGGTGCGTTCCATGCAGAAGCGCCGGAAGAGACCGGTACGCGTCATGGCAGATTAAGGGCGAAGCATTTTATTCCCGCGTCTGCCGTCGCCTATACCCGAAACAAACCGTCGCCTATACCCGGGAAAATAGAAAAAAGTAAGCAAATCAGGGTATGTAAGAGGGAAGGCGTCACCTATACCCGGAAAAACAGGAAAAAGTAAGCAAATCAGGGTATGTAAGAGGGAAACCGTCACCTATACCCGGAAAAATAGAAAAAAGCAAGTCTGGGTATGTAAAAGGCAGAACAGTCAATTGTACCCGTCAAAGAGATGTAGGAAAAGAGGATTTCTATGGAACAGTATGTGATCACAATCTCAAGACAATTTGGAAGTATGGGCAGATCCATTGCCAGGGAACTTTCTGATATACTTGGAATCGAATTTCTGGACCGAGATATTGTAGAAGCTACGGCGAAACGTATGGGACTTCCGGTATCTGTCATCAGCGATGAGGAAGAGAGCATGAAGTCCACCTTTTTCCGCAGACAGTATCCTCTGGGGATGGGAATGTCCAGCCTGAAGGATGAAATCTTCTATACGCAGAAAAATATTATCCGGGATTTCGCGGCGAAGGGTTCCTGCATCATAGTGGGACGCTGTGCGGACTATATTTTGGAGGATATTCCGAATCACCTGAATGTGTATGTCTACGCTCCGGATGAAGCAAGACTGAAAAACTGTGTGGAGAATCTCCAGATGGATCCCCAGACGGCAAAAAGGATGATGCGGGATGTGGATGCGGCGAGAAACCGTTATCACAAGGCGTACATCCCCGGCTGGCAGAGCGTTTTTGACCATAAAGACCTTATGATCGACAGCAGCCGGTTCGGTATCGACGGCACGGCAAAGATCTTAGCGGATATTGTCAGAAACCAGTGGGGCTGATGGCCCACAGATTCTTGATCTGCGGGGAGAGCGTGACATAGTCCCAGGTGTGGGAACTGTTGCTTACCCGGTTGGGATCCTTGACACAAAAGCCCGTGTCATCATAATCAAAGAGCAGGATATAGTGGCCGGAGGTGGTGAAATCCCCCGGTCGCATGCTGCACACGATAAGCTTGCCCTGATCCAGGGCTTTTTTCATACTGTTTTCACTTAAGGATAATTCTTCGCCGGACAGACCCAAAGCCGACAGGCCATCGGTCCACAGGGACCAGCTGGTACCGGATTCTGTATAATATCCGTTTTTTTCACAATAGGAAGCCATTTCTCTTGGGGTGCCGTTCAAATCCCGGGTGAAGTATACATAGGCCATGGACAGGCAGGTAGGCCCACAGCCGGAGAGACCGATGATGCTGTCGCCGAAGGACACATAGCCCCAACGCTTGTCCCATTGCAGGAACAGAGGAACCTGTCCGATGATGACATCGTGAGTGAGGTCGATAGACTGACCCAGATAATTTTGCCGATTAGGGTAGTCAGCTACGAAATCTGCAGCTTCTGCATTGTTTTTCACAAGCTCTGACAGGGCTTCTGTGATGTTTTCAGCATCTGCATCGACGGACGAGAGACTTTCGGCGAAGGTGGTTTCATTTTCTTCTTGCAGCGCGGCAAAATCATATTTGGATACCGGCAGGTCGTATCTTGCAGTCAGCTGGTAGTACAGATGATTGACGGTGGGCAGAATCTCGCCACCGTAATCCTGCCAAAAAGATACTGCGGTGAGAAGCAGCAAAACAGCAACGGAAATGCGGAAGAAGCGTGCAATGCGTTTTCTTCTGCGGATGGCTCGCTTCCGGCGGAGCATCTCCTGTCTGGAAATTCTGCGGCGCTGTCGGTGCACCGGTATCTGATGTGCTGCATTTGTATTCATAAAAATCCCTCCCAAGAGTCCCTTTTTTGACAAAATAACCGTCTTTTTCTATAGAAGAGTATAAAGGAATGTCTGATAAAAAGTCTTTTAAGCAGTTTTAAACTTTTGGACAGATATCTTTAAGATTTCATGAAGATATGCTACAATAATGCATGAACTAAAATCATTCGGAAAGGGGAAGGGACCGATGATCAGGAGAAAATATGTGCCGCTGCGTATTGTGCAGCCGGGAATGATGATCGATCAGGCAATCATAGACCGCGCAGGCCGCGTACTGATCGCCAGACGTACCCCACTGGAAGACTTTCATATTGATGCGCTGAAGAAAATGGGAGTCACAGGCATCTATACCTGTGAAGGTACGGAAGATATCAAACCGGCAGAGGCAGATAAGACACAGTCATTGCCCGAACCCTTACAGAAAAAATATGATCAGGTGAAGGTCAAGGATCCTGCCAAAGTACAGATCTCTGAGAGCGTAAGAAACCGTGTGGCACAGGGTGTGCAGTATTTGTACCAGGACACGCAATCGCCGGACTTCACCAATGCGTCCAGGAGCATAACAGATGATCTGCTACGTGCCATTGAGGATAATGATGCAGTGGCAGTCGATATCGGTGCCCTGAAAGTCAGCGACGAGTATACGTTCAAGCACAGTGTGGATGTGGCTACCATGTCTATGATCGTGGCACGAAAATACGGATTGGATGATAAACAGGTCTATGAGATCGGCATTGCGGGACTTCTGCATGATATCGGCAAATCAAAGGTGCCGAATGAGATCCTGAATAAGGCGGCAAAACTTACGGACGAAGAATTCGCCATTATGAAACAGCATTCGGTATACGGGTACCGTATTCTTCAGCCGAAGGAAGACCTGTCCATGGAGATCAAGCTGGGTGTATTGCAACACCATGAGAAAATGAACGGGAAGGGATATCCCATGGGAGTCACGGGAGATAAGATCGACCTGTTTGCCCGTCTGATCTCCATCTCCGATATTTATGATGCGTTGGTGACGGAACGCCCCTATAAGAAGCCATTTTCCCCCAGAGATGCCGTGGAAATGATCATGTCCATGACCGAAGAACTGGACATTACCGTGATGCGCTGCTTCTTGGAGAGCGTCATTCTCTACCCGGTAGGCACCGATGTGGCACTGAGCAACGGCGAGACCGCAAGGGTCGTGGAGAACATTCCCAATGCCGTCCTGCGTCCCAAAGTCCTCGGACTCACCACCGGACGCGTGTACGACCTCGCCAATGATGTGAAGTGCGCAAATATTATTATCTTGTAAATTGAAAGTTACGAAAGCATAGCCGAGCATAGGCAAAATAAGAACCGTGATTGGGAGCTTGCTCACAAATCACGGTTTTATTCGTTATGCGGGACGTAATTATCAAATCTTGTCAATTAAGCCCCGGTTTTATTCGTTATGCGGGGCGTAATCATCAAATCTTGTCAATTAAGCCCCGGTAGTATTCGTTATGCGGGGCGTAATCATCAAATTTAGTCAATTAAGCCCCGGTAGTTTTCATTGCGCGGGGTGTAATCATCAAATCTTGTGTGTAGTGCCCCACATCTTGGTTTAAGGGCACAGAGAAGCTTGCCTCTGTCACCTGTGCCCACGCTGAGGCAGAAGAAGGGTACAGACTAGCTTGCCCCTGTCACCTGTGCCCACGTTGAGGCAGAAGAAGGGCACAGAGAAGCTTGCACCTAGCATTTGTGCCCACGCTGAGGCGGGAAAAAGGATACAGGAGCTTTTGCCTATGCGAGGCTCATTGCTCGCGTACTTTTAAGTTATGCCAATGCCTGCTCCAGCTTCTGACGGAAATCGGCTTCGGACATGGCACCACCGAAGGTTACAGCAGGCTCTCCGTTCTTGAACACGATGAAATGAGGGATGCTTACCACGCGGTACTTCTGCGCGATCGCCATATTTTCATCCACGTTGAGTTTGCCGATCTTCATTTTGCCGGCGTAAGCTTCGGCACATTTCTCCACCACAGGTCCCATCATCTTGCAGGGACCACACCAGTCAGCATAGAAGTCCACCAGAACGGGAACCTCCGAATGCAGAACCTCCTCTTCAAAATTAGTAGTAGTAAAAGTGTATTCCATAATGATCCTTCCTTTCCTCGGCTGCATGTAAGCAGCCAATATATCTTGAGTTTTTGTAACTATTCAGAATCCTATTCGCTATTTAAAACTTCTGATTTGTTTGAATGCAAGCATTCGCAGATCACGGTTTTGTATGGCTCTGAATAGTTACAATTATTTCAAAAAAACAGTGTGTTATGAATTATTTCAAAAAAACAGTGTGTTATGAATTATTTCAAAAAATGAGTGTATTATGAATTGTTATCTAAAAATAATATATTTACAAATAGGGTTGCCGATGGAGGAGAATTTCTCCTCATATTCTGTCATGACATTGCCTTCCATCAGAGCAGCGTCACTGTGCAGATCGTAGGTGATCACCTTCGCCTGCCAGCCGGCGGGTTCTAATTCTTCCACTGCGAAATCAAACAGAGGACGATTATCCGTCTTGAATTCCAGAGTGCCCCCTTTTTTTAAGATCACATCATAGCGGGCCAGGAACTGTCTGGAGGGCAGACGTCTCTTGGCATGGCGGTCCTTCGGCCAGGGATCGGAGAAGTTCAGATAGATCCGGTCTACTTCACTTTTCCCGAATACCTTATCGATATCTTCGGCATCCATGCGGATGAATTTCAGGTTGGGAAGCTCATCTTCCTTCATTTTTTGGATGGCGCGGAGCAGAACACTGGAATATTTCTCGATGCCCACATAATTGATCTGCGGATTTAATTTCGCAAGGGTGTGCAGGAAACGTCCTTTTCCCATGCCGATCTCGATATGAATGGGGTGATCGTTTCCGAAGATCTCGTGCCAGGTTCCGGGACAGGCTTCCAAAGTATCTTCCGGTACCACGTAAGGGCTGTCTGCGATCACTTCGCGGGAGCCGGTAATATTGCGTAATCTCATATATTCGATAACCTTTCTTTATTGATAACCTTTTTATTGATGACTTTTCGTATTTAATGTTTAATGACTTTTCTTGATGAATGCTGCAGATTCGTGTAGAATCTGTATTGTCAATGTACTTTATCTTGGAAAACTTGTCAAGTGACCCTGTTGGAACAGACGGTTGTGCACGATCCTGTAGCATCGGGTAGTTGTGACTGATTTTTGAATTTCTAGTACTTTGGAGAGTGTGAATCGTCAAAAGCCCACTGTTTGAGAGGAATATATTTGCAAATAAAATTTAAAAGCCAGCAAATTTGTTGATATTGGTATTGAATGTAGTTAAGTAAATAAAGAATAATGTTCATGAGCATTGGCTCCTTTTGATTTGTGGAAGTTTGGTCACGGACATTATATCAAAAATGGGAGGTCAATGCTTTTTTATTTGCAAACTCCCGAAAATAAAGGCTTTAGAAAGAAAAAAGGGTAGTAAACTTGACACTACCATATAAAAACGGGAGGAAAGATGATGAAATGGATGATCGCGTCGGACATTCACGGTTCGGCATACTATTGTAGAAAATTATTAGAGACATATGAAAAAGAAGGAGCGGAGAGGCTTTTACTGTTGGGAGATATTTTATATCACGGTCCCCGTAACGACCTTCCCGCAGAGTATGCACCGAAGGAAGTTATTGAACTTTTGAATGCCCGTAAAAAAGACATCTACTGTGTCCGCGGCAACTGTGATACGGAGGTGGATCAAATGGTGCTGGAATTCCCGGTGCTGGCGGATTACTGCGTGCTTGCGGAAGGAAATACAATGATCTATGCTACCCACGGACATATTTATAACGAACAGAACCTGCCACCGCTGCACCCCGGAGATGTGCTGCTGCACGGACATACCCATGTACCGAAATGCATGGAACATGAGGAAGAACAGTACATCTGTATGAATCCCGGTTCCGTGTCGATCCCGAAGGAAGGCAGCTGGCATGGATACATGATCTGGGAAGATAATACGTTTATCTGGAAAGATTTTGACGGTCAGGAACATATGCGAAAAATTTTAAGTTAATACTATGGTTTTTGAGAAAAATGGTGTATGATAGAAAATATGCATTATCATACACCATTTTTATAAAGCTTTATAAAGATTTATCAGGAAGGATTTATACATGCGTTTTTTCAAGCATTTTTCATATAGAACTTTTTTTGCGAAGGCAGTTATGGGAATCGGCGCCATCTGTCTTTTTGCATCTAATGGACTTGCGGTTTCGGCAGCCACCATCAAAGAAGAGAACATCGCCCGCAACCAGTCCCTGGCGGTACAGTCCAATGCGGTGAACAACTGGCCCACGGGTCCGGTAGTCAGTGCGGAGTCGGCGATCCTGATCGATGCGGATACCGGAGCAATTTTATATGCGAAAAATATTCACCAGAAGGAGTATCCCGCCAGTACCACCAAGATACTGACGACACTGATCGCCTCGGAGCGCTGCAGCATGGATGAGATCGTGGATTTTTCCTACGATGCGGTACATGATATCGACCCCGGAAGTAATCACATCGCCATCGAGCCGGGAGAGCAGCTGACCATGGAGGAGTGCCTGAATGCCATACTGATCCGTTCGGCGAATGAGGTATCTTTTGCGGTGGCGGAACATATCTCGGGGACGACCTGGCAGGATTTCGGCGATATCATGAACGAGCGGGCGAAGGAGCTGGGATGTGTGGATTCGCATTTTGTCAATCCCAACGGTCTTCCCAATGAGGATCATTACACCAGCGCCTATGATCTGGCGATGATCGGCAAGGCATTTTTTGCCAACGAAGCATTGTGCAAAATGACCATGACCCACATGCTGCACATTCTGCCCTCGGAGAGACAGCCGGATGACATTATGGAAGTTAACAAAATGGAACTGATCCCGGGCGGAAAATACGCCTATCCTTATCTGGTGGGATGTAAGACCGGTTATACCGATGCGGCGAGAAGTACCCTGGTATCCTGCGCGGAGAAGGATGGCATGAAGCTGATCTGCGTGGTGATGAGGGATGAGAATCCTAATTATTATGAAGATACGATTTCACTGTTTGATTACGGATTCAGTAATTTTGGAAAGGTCAATATCGCGCAGACAGAGACCAAATACAACATTGAAAATCCGGGTTCCTTTTATAGCAGCAATGACATCTTCGGCAATTCCAAGCCGATCCTGGAACTGAATCACAGCGATTGTATCACGCTGCCGAATACTATCACATTCGAGGATGCGGTATCCGATATTTCTTATGATAATACGGATCCCGGACAGGTGGCGGTCATTACGTATACGTATCATGATGTGGTACTGGGCACGGCATCTATTGATTTCACGGCTTCGGAAAAGGGAAGCAGTGTGTTTGGGGACGAGACCACAGGGACAACGGAGGAGGCAGAAGCTACGGCGGCAACGCAGGAGCCGGACAGCACCGAAGCTGTGCAGCCGACAGAAGGAGCGGCGGCTGATGAGCCGACCGGCGAGGGCGGAGGTATTCCCGCAGCCACGCAGCCGACAACTTCCGGGGAAGAAGATACGGCTTCCGGTGGTCCTGCAGTGATTTTTATCAATGTGGTAAAGGTATTTTTCTGGATCCTGGGGATCGCGGTGGTGATTTTCCTCATTCTGCTGCTAAGAGCATTTGTTAAAAACTATCATTTTGCCCACCGCAGTACCAGATTGACCTGGCGGTTTAACCGCAGAAGAAAACGTTCCAGATCCCGTTATCGCTCCGTGGATCAGGATCTGCGCAGCAGGCGCAAGGAGGCTATCCGGCAGGCGAAGAAACGGCGCAAGCCCAAGAAGCCCAACCGCTTCCGTGACCTGGATTTCTAAAAGAATATAGATATATACAAAAAGGCATGTCCCGATACGACGGGGCGTGCCTTTTTAGGTTCCATGTTGCAAATTCTATTTGATTAATAAGTATTCTGCCAGATCCACAGCGGTGTCTGCATGCTTCGCATTTGCGTAGATGCCCATGACGATGCCGTCTCCGCGGAAGTAATAGTTATCGGTCAGATCCTTACAGCCGGTCAGGCAGATGCCCACCGGGACGGGATCCTGCATTTCTTCCGGGTGGAGAGGATCGGGATATTCCGGAGTATAATCGGTGTTCAGATCATCGTTTGCTGCCTCGATCGCCAACACCACTTCTCTGTCCACATAATAGAAATAAGGTTCCAGTGCCTGGAGCTGTTCTTCTGTGAGGGCATCCCGCAGATCATAGAACAGGCTGCTATTAGCATATTTTTGGAAAGAATCGAAATCCGTGATCATGCTGTCAAGCTCATTTGCTGCCACATATACCATCAGCTTCTGGGTAGAAGTGACGGAGGTCTCGTCCATGCTGTCTTCCACGATACGAATAGAAGTATCGAAGGTGATATCGCTGGTATTGAGATCAATGCCCTCTTTTTCAGCGAAATCCGTAATGAAATCCGGCTGCTCGGAAGATATCTGGTCTAAGAGACTTGCGTTTAATAAAACGGCGTTAAAAGCTGTATCCTTCCGGTTCACATACTGATAAATAAAGCTTACGAGCATGCCAATGATGATCACGGAAATGATCACATGCCATTTATAATAATACCAAAAATACGCCAGCTTTTGTTTGGGAGTACCGTTTTTCAGTGCTTCCCGTTCTTCTTTAAATTCATCCATTACAGCCATGGAAAAACCGCCTTTCTGCGTGCAATATAAAATTATGATAAAGGTTCTCTATCCGAAAGTCAATGAAGGAAGTGTGAGGGATTCTAAAAAAAGAATTAAATCGCCCGGAAAATTTGGGCATATCTTGCAAGTTTTCCACAGATGATATATCATAATAGAAGACGATTGTCAGGAGAAGCAGAATCCGGACAGACGTAAACAGAGATTTCCCGAAGGAACGGAAGAACGGCGCGGAAAATCCCTGCTACAAAATAAAGGAAGAGAAAAGGAAACGAAAAATGAGTGATTCTTACGTAGAATGTCTGGTAAAAGCAAAACAGCCCGCGTGGGCTAAAATCTTAAAAGTATTACTTGTCACCCTGACAGTGTTAAGCTGTCTGGTAATGTTTGTGTTTATCATTTTCCTGCCGGTCGCTCTTGTTGCGGGTGTGGGAGCTTATTTCCTGAATATGTTCACGGATCTGGAGTATGAATATCTCTATCTGGATAAGGAACTGTCTGTGGACAAGATCATGGCAAAGAGTAAGAGAAAGCGTGTAGCTACTTACAGCCTGGACCGCATGGAAGTATTTGCACCGGTCTATTCCTATCATCTGGACAACTTCAAGAACCGTCAGGTGAAGGAGAAGGATTACAGCATCGGCGAGGTACTTCAGCCGGACGGTCGTTATGCTATGTATTATGAAGGTGGCGAGAAGATCATTTTAAGCCCTAACGAGGAACTGGTGAAGGTGCTCAAGAGCGTGGCACCCCGTAAGGTATTCAGCGAATAATATATTCAGTGAATAATAAAAGAAACAATCATAAACAATCATAAGGAAAAGATCTGATAAGCAATGAAGCCTGTCGGATCTTTTTTTATTATTTTTATTAGTAGTAAAATTTTCTGCAATATCCGGTTGACAGCCATAGAAAACTTTGCTAAACTCATGGAAATGTTATAAGCACAGCAAATACTTGTTATAAGCATAGCTTATATTGCTAAAACAAATCATTCACAAATCTTATTAAATGAACACAGGAGGAGAGAAAATGGGACAGATTATTGGTGAAGGCATTACCTTTGATGACGTACTGCTCGTACCGTCTTATTCTCAGGTAGTCCCCAATCAGGTGGATTTGACCACATGGCTGACAAAGAAGATCAAGCTGAACATTCCTATGATGAGCGCAGGAATGGATACCGTTACCGAGCATCGCATGGCGATCGCTATGGCAAGACAGGGTGGTATCGGTATCATTCATAAGAATATGTCTATCGAAGCACAGGCAGAAGAGGTAGACAAGGTAAAGCGTTCCGAGAATGGTGTCATCACCGATCCCTTCTCTCTGTCTCCCGAGCATACATTAGCAGATGCAGATGCGCTGATGGCGAAGTTCCGTATCTCCGGTGTACCTATCACTGAGGGCAGAAAATTAGTCGGCATCATCACCAACCGTGATCTGAAGTTTGAGACCGATTTTACCAAGAAGATCAAAGAGTCCATGACCAGCGAAGGCCTGATCACCGCTCCCGAAGGCATCACCTTGGAAGAGGCGAAGAAGATCCTGGCAAAGGCAAGAAAAGAAAAGCTTCCCATCGTGGACAAGGACTTTAACTTAAAGGGTCTGATCACCATCAAAGATATTGAGAAGACCATCAAATATCCTCTGGCAGCCAAGGATTCCCAGGGCAGATTGCTCTGCGGTGCCGGCGTAGGCATTACCGCTAACGTACTGGATCGTGTGGCAGCTTTGGTAGCAGCCAAGGTTGATGTCATCGTACTGGATTCCGCACACGGTCATTCCCAGAACGTATTGAACTGCCTGAAGATGATCAAGGAAAAATATCCCGATCTGCAGGTGATCGCAGGTAACGTAGCTACCGGCGATGCAACCCGTGCACTGATCGAGGCAGGTGCAGATGCCGTTAAGGTAGGTATCGGCCCCGGTTCCATCTGTACTACCCGTGTCGTTGCAGGTATCGGTGTTCCCCAGGTATCCGCTATCATGGACTGTTACAGTGTGGCAAAGGAATATGGTATTCCCATCATCGCAGATGGCGGTATCAAGTATTCCGGAGATATTACCAAGGCGATCGCAGCCGGCGGTAACGTATGTATGATGGGTTCCATGTTCGCAGGATGTGAGGAGAGCCCGGGAGAATACGAGCTGTTCCAGGGCAGAAAGTACAAGGTATATCGTGGCATGGGCTCCATTGCAGCTATGGAGAACGGCAGTAAGGATCGTTACTTCCAGGAGAATGCGAAGAAACTGGTACCCGAAGGTGTCGAGGGCCGTGTAGCTTACAAGGGCAGCGTAGAAGATACCGTATTCCAGTTACTCGGTGGTCTCCGTTCCGGTATGGGTTACTGCGGTGCACAGGATATCGAGACCCTGAAGGAGACCGGCAGATTCGTGAAGATCTCCGCTGCATCCCTGAAGGAGAGCCATCCTCATGATATCCATATCACTAAGGAAGCTCCGAATTACAGCGTGGATGATAAATAAGTTTTACAAAAAAGAGATGAGAAAGGTGATCGTAGGTCAGACTAACGATCACCTTTTATGTATACAAAGTATTTGCAACAATTGACAAAAAGTGATGAATTTTTCAAGCAATTTAATAAATATGGCAAAAAATGTAAAATAATAGCTTGTATTATTTCAGCAATACATGATAAGATATAATCAATGAGCAATTTGAACCTTAAAATATAGGCAGGGGAGCAAAAAAGTGGCTGAGATTGCATTACGTGAATTGATAGACGAAAAGCGCCTGCAGCATCTGCAGAACGAGTTCTGCAAAGTGACAGGAGTGATGGCGGTCTGTGTGGACAAGGAAGGCAGAGCCATAACAGAGCCCTACATCGATAAGTCCCTGATAAGACCGGATGGGGAAGATCCGATCTTAGGGGAGTATCGAAGAAAAGCAGCGCAGGCGTTGGACAGAGTACAGGAAGGGTCCCTTGAGGAACAGGTGGTGGAAGAGCTGCCGGACGGTGGACATGTGGCAGCAGTTGCCGTCAGAGTGGAGAACACCATCATTCTATACTGGCAGGTATATGATCTGAAGAAGCTTGACACCATATCTTTTTACCAGATCCTGGATCTGCTGCGGGATACCAGTGCGGATATTTACAGAGACCGTATGTCCTGCTTCAGCGCGGAAGCCGAGAGCAGAAGGAGCAGATATGCGGAGGAAGAGATGAGCCGTAATCTCCATACCATAGAGGCTACTACGGAGATCGTTCAGCTCTTAGACAGTGATGAACAGATTGAACTGACCATGAACCGATGGCTGAAGATTCTGGCACAGCATATTCAGGTAGACAGCGCAGAGATTTTTCAGCTGCAGGCAGACACGGATACGATGAATGTCGTCTGTGAATGGCTGGCACCGGGACAGATTTCTTATTTTGACAAGACCAGCGGGATCTTTGTGAATTCTTTTCTCCATACAGAGAAGCCACTGGTGGTATCTACGGACAGCATGGGTAAGACGGACTCTGAGGAAATTGAAAAGATAGGCATGAAAGCCGTGATGATTTTTCCTATCCTGAAGCAGGAGAGCGGCAATATGATGCTGTCTCTGAACCATAGGCGGCAGGCACATGTTTGGAGCATGTCGGAGATCAAGTTCACCTCGGACGCGGTGAAGATCTTACAGAGTATCCTGACCAGGCGGATCCAGAAAAATTCCCTGGCAGGTTCCTATGCAGCACTGGAAGAGATTCTGGACAATGTGGGCTGTGCCATCTACGTGACGGATCAGAACACGGGCAGGATGCTATTCGCCAACCAGATATTGAAGAATACGTTTGCCAAAGAGCTGATGGACCATAATTTTGATGCTCTGTTACAGTCCAGCGTCCGCAAGGACAAGAACCGTGCCGTGAGTGTTGTGTACCATGCCGAGAAGGAGACCTGGTATGATCTGCTGTGCAAGGAGATCGCCTGGGTAGACGGTAAAAAAGCCAACCTGTACTCCTTGTATGACATTACGGATAAAAAGCTGTATCAGCGCCGGATCGAGCAGCAGGCGTACACAGATTTCCTGACGGGACTGTACAACCGTATGTGCTGTGAGAGGGATCTGGCGAGACAGATCGATCAGGCGAAGAAGACCGGCGGAACCGGTGCTCTGCTGTACCTGGATCTGGATGATTTCAAGCATATCAATGACGGACTGGGACACCAGTACGGTGATGTGCTGTTAAAATCCATCTCCCATGCATTAAAACGGATTAACGGTATTGAGAGCACCTGCTACCGCATGGGCGGGGATGAATTCGTCATTGTGATCCCTCCGGAGAGCTATCCCCGGTTTGAAGATATTGTGGAAGATATTAAGAAGATCTTCAGCAAGCCCTGGTTTTTGAAGGATGCAGATTATTACTGTACTATGAGTATGGGTATCGTCACCTTCCCGGATGCCGGAGATTCCGTGACAGATCTGATCAAAAAAGCGGATATTGCCATGTATGAGGCGAAAAAGACCGGTAAAAACCGTGTAGAAACATATCGGGAAGGCAATGATTCTGTATCGGGACGCCGTCTGGACATGGAGAAGAACATGCGTGATGCCACGGTGGAGGGTTACCGGGAGTTCGAGGTCTATTACCAGCCTATCATCGATATTCAGGGAGGAAAGGATGTCTGCGCCGGTGCGGAGGCACTGATCCGCTGGAACAGCGCGAAGCTGGGCTTCATCTCCCCGGCGGAATTTATTCCTCTGGCAGAGTATCTGGGACTGATCAATCCCATTGGCAATTATGTGCTGACGGAGGCCTGCAGCCGCTGCAAGCACTGGAACGATATCGGATATCCGGATTATAAAGTAAATGTCAACCTCTCTGTGGTACAGCTCCTGCAGCCGGATATCGTGGAGACGGTGGAAAAAGCGTTGAAGGTCACCGGTTTATCACCGAAGAATCTGACGCTGGAAGTAACCGAGAGCCTCGCCATTAACGATATGGAGCGCATGAAGGAGATCCTGAACCGGATCAAGGCACTGGGCGTCTCTCTGGCACTGGATGATTTTGGAACCGGTTACTCTTCCCTGAATCATATCCGTGAGATCCCCATCGATGTCATCAAGGTAGACCAGAGCTTCGTCAAGGATCTGGCGGGGGATGCTTACTCCCAGTCCTTTATCAAGATGGTGGCAGAGCTGGCGCAGACCATCGGTGTCAGTATCTGCGTGGAAGGTATCGAGACCCCGGAGCAGTTCAAAGTACTGCAGGGCATGAAGGTCAAATACATTCAGGGATACTATTTTGACCGTCCTTTGGAGCGCCATGCTTTTGAGGCGAAATATGTGAAGTAACAGTTCAGCCATAGAATAGCAAATGCGACGATCGGGTGCTTGCGCACGGAGCGGCACTTTTGCTATTCTATGAGCGGAGCGCCCAAAACATGAATAAAAGATGAGCTGCATAGCAGCGACGGCTGCGCAGCAGACGCTTTTATGAAGGCTTTGGGGCAGAACTGTTACGGAAGTAACAAAATTATCAAAATCCCTCTTGTCAAGTATCGGGGAACCATGCTACTATTAAAACAGCTACACGACTGGCGGAGCGCAGCTTGCTGCAGTGGAGATACCCACAGGGAGTGTAGAATAGTGAAAGCCGACCGCCTGGGCACCGTCTATTTTTGGTGCTTAGGCGGTTTTTTGTAACTATTTTATGGTTCTGAATAGTTACGCGATATATATGAAACGGAGGAAGACTATGTTACAACTGGAACAGGAACTGAAAAGCAATGCTTATCCCGGCAGAGGTATCGTGATCGGCCGTTCTGCGAACGGGAAATATGCCGTAACGGCTTATTTTATTATGGGAAGAAGTGCCAACAGCCGCAATCGTGTGTTCGTGACAGAGGGAGAGGGAATCCGCACCCAGGCTTTCGACCCTTCCAAGCTAGAGGACCCCAGTCTGATCATCTATGCGCCGGTACGTGTCCTGGGCAACAAGACCATCGTGACCAACGGCGATCAGACCGATACCATCTACGAGGGAATGGACAAACAGTTAACCTTTGAACAGTCCCTGCGCAGCAGAGAATTCGAGCCGGATGGACCGAACTACACACCGAGAATCTCCGGTATCATGCACATTGAGAATGGCAGATACAATTACGCTATGTCCATTTTGAAGAGTGACAACGGCAACCCCGATTCCTGCCTGCGTTTTACTTATGCTTACGAGAATCCGCTTCCCGGAGAGGGACGTTTCATTCATACCTATATGCATGACGGCAATCCGCTGCCCAGCTTCCAGGGGGAACCGAAATTAGTGGAGATCCCCGATGACATGGATGCTTTCACCGATATGCTGTGGAACAGCTTAAATGAGGACAACAAGGTATCCCTGTTCGTTCGTTTCATTGACATCGAGACCGGTAAATACGAGACTAAGATTGTGAACAAGAATGTGTAAGGTTCTGAATAGTGAATATCGTAGAATAGGAGAAAAATAAGATGAACGAGATTCAGTTAAAATACGGATGTAACCC
>OGEP01002148.1_pt1 | contig 18308 bp, 28 predicted proteins | sample 1570721 | NCBI WGS metagenome assembly OGEP01 (sample SAMEA2582131, study PRJEB24529) | metagenome | biome: Human gut stool | place: China | collected 2011 | reverse complement strand
TCGACTGGCAACGAAAACTATTCGCCGCCATCATTGAAGAATTGATAAAATCATGCCCAGTGTCATGGACACGAGGAACAGGCCCAGCAGGAGGACAGCCAGGATGGCAGCGAAGAGGCCAAAGCGGCGCCGTGAAAAAGAAGTAAGCGAAAACGATGTCATAGCTCCTCCTATGCGTCATACGGCACACCGTAGAAGGTTTTATAATAATCATTGACCAGAGCATCCATATCGACATCCTGGAAGTGGTCCGGATAAAGCGTCTTGGCCAGCCAGATTTCGCCCAAAGCCATCGACTCCGGCGTCGGATTGCCCCACGGTTTGGCATAATCCGGTGCCATGTAGAGACGGCCGTTCTTGACAGCATTGATTTCACGCCAGGCAGGCGACGTCTTGATCTGTTCCAGGATCGGCGCATACCGGCTCTGGACAAAGATGACATCCGGATTCCAGGCAGCGACCTGTTCCGGCGTAACCTGTACATAGCCCTTCAAGGTTTCGGCGACATTCTTGGCACCAGCCCGCTTCATAGCCAGGCCGACGTATTTCCCGGTCCCGTAGGTATAATTATTTTCATTGGCCATAAAGACGCGGACGCGCTGGTCTTCAGGAATTTCTGCCAAGTGGTCGCTCACGATCTGGCGGTTCTTCTGGATATAGGCCAGGAGCTGTTCGCCCCGGTCGGGATTGCCGGCAATCCGTGCCAGGATGGTGACGGCCCGGCGCAGGCCATCGTTATAGGCTTCTTCGGGGTCCTTCAAATCCGGGCTGAGCGTCGAAGCCTGTTCCTTATCGGCCGTATACAGGGTGATGCCGACGACGGGAATGCCTAATTTCTCCAATTTATCAATCGTTTCCCGCGGCATCTGGTTGGAAACGATGACGACGTCCGGTTTCAGCTGGGCAATTTCTTCGACACTGGCGTCTTTCAGCGTCCCCGGCATGGGCAGGTCCGCAATGCCCGGCATGACATGGGCAAAGGATTTGTCCAACAGGTTATCCCAGTTCTTCATGACGCCGACGACTTTATCCTTGGCGCCGAGCTGCACCAGGATATCCAGGGAATGATGCTGCAAGACGACGATGCGCTGCGGGTTTTCCGGCAAAGTCACTTCCCGGCCGAGCTGGTCGGTCAGGGTATACGTCTGCTGCGCCTCCTGGGCGGGCTGGGCCGTTTCCCCGCATCCCGATAATACCAGAGCCAGGATACAGAAAAAGAGCAGACAGAAGCGTTGTAGCTGAAGCTGTATGGGTTTCAAAAAAATACCTCCTCCATAGGATAACATTGAAAATGGCTGTTAATATCACAGCCTGTTTTAGTTTACCCTATGAAGGAGATAAATACAAGCGCGTTTTTTTATATATGATGCTTGAAGTTTGATGCAGGCCGTCCTAAAGGGAAAAGCCACCACATCAAACTTCAAACGTTCAACTTCAATCCGTATTTTATCGCCGCGTCATGTCTTCGGCCGTGACGTCAGGATGATGGTACTGGTCCTCAGAAAGGACTTGTTTACCATGGACGGCGACGGCCTGCTGGGGACACCAGTGGACACAGGCCAGGCAATGACTGCAATGGGACCCGATGACGGCCCCTTTCGCCGTACAGATGATATTGCTCACCGGACAGATGCGGGCACAGAGGCCGCAGGCAACACAGCGTCCCCCATCGACAGATGGCGTCAGCCAGCGTTCCCCGGCATGGCGGATCAGGCCCAGGTTCATGAGCCAGGCCGACAGCGACGAATGGATGGCCGTCGTATCCCGGACCTGCCCGCGTATCTTATCGGCTGCGGCAGCGACCAGTTCATCGGCGTGGTCCAGACGGTTCATATCGTAGCGGATATGGCGCCGCGACGCGATGGTACTGTTGGCGATCATCGGCAGGACAGCCCCGTAGGACAAAGAACAATGTTGACGCCGGAGGATCCGGTCCATCGTCCTGAGCGACCGGCCAGGCGCACTGCCGCAAGTAGCAATGCCATAGAAATAGGTCGATTTCTGGAAACGGACCTGTCTGATGAAATCCTGTACGGGTTCAGGAAGATCCCCGAAATAGACGGGAAAGACAAAACCGATGATGCGATCCTGGATACGCTGGCACCGTTCATGGATGGCCGAAATCGGCACGGCCGTATCGCCAGTCAGTTCAGCCAGCTTCTTGGCCACATATAATGAATTTCCCGTTCCTGAAAAGTAAAGAATCATAAGGCTCACCTCAGAGACCGCACTGCCAGTTTCCCGCTTGCAGGCGGACGGTATTTTACATCCATTATATCATGAAACCCTGTCATTTGTCTTGATACATTTGTCTTTACACGTAACCGCGCTCGCAAAGGCTGACGAAGGTCCCGTCGCCGATAATGATGTGGTCGAGGACGGGGATTTCCATGATCTGGCCGGCGTCGGCAATGCGCTGGGTCACGACGATATCCTCGTGGCTCGGTTCGGGGTTGCCTGACGGATGGTTATGGACCAGGACGACGGCTGCGGCATTGTAGCGCAGGGCATAGCGGAAGACTTCCCGCGACTTGGCCAGGCTGGCATTGATCGTGCCGATGGTCAGCGTGCGATAGGCGATGAGCTGGTTCTTCGTCGATAAATAGACGGCGCCGAACTGCTCTTGCGGCAAAAAGCGCAGATCTTCCATGACATAGCCGGCAATGGCCTGGGGCGTACTGAAGTCAGGCGCCGCTTCCTTTACGTGCTGCCGGGAAATACGCCGTCCCAGCTCGACGGCGGCACAGACCGTGACGGCCTTGTCCGTCCCGATGCCGGGAATCTGACAGAGGTCGCCGATGCTGGTATCACTGAGATAACAAATATTTTCCCCTGGCAGGGAATGAAGGACCTGCCGCGACACATCGAGGACGGATTGTCCCTTCGTACCCGTCCGCAATAGAATCGCCAGCAAATCCTGGTCGGTCACAGCCGAAGGACCGTGACGGAGGAATTTTTCCCGCGGTTTCTCACAAACAGCGAGGCTGCGGAAAGGGTCGCTCATACATGGACCTTGGCTTTGTGGAACAACTTGCATACCTGGGACAAGGGCAAGCCGACGACGTTGGTATAGGAACCATTGATCTTATCGACGAAAGCCGCAGCCCGGCCCTGTATGCCATAGGCACCGGCTTTGTCCAGCGGTTCCCCAGAAGCGACATAGGCTTTGATTTCTTTTTCACTGAGCCGGCGGAACCAGACTTTCGTTTCGACGACCTTCGTGTATTCCTTGTGGCCATTGATCAGGGCGATGCCCGTATAGACGGAGTGTTTCTTTCCGGACAATTCGCGGAGCATCTCGATGGCAGCGGCTTCATTGCGGGGCTTGCCCAGCATTTCCCCATCGATGGCGACAATCGTATCGGCGCCGAGGACCCACTGGCCAGGGAATTTCCCGGCTACATCGCGGGCCTTTCCCAGTGCCTGGGCCTGGACGTATTTTTCCGGATCCTTTTTCTTCGGTGATTCTTCACTGTACGTACTCGGATTGACCATATAGGCGACGCCGATCTGCGTCAACAGTTCGCGGCGACGAGGCGAACCAGAAGCTAAGATGAGCATGTAATAATCCCTCCTAAATTATTGAAGATGACGAAAGAGAATGGCTGCCAGGATGACGCCGATGATGCTGAGCATATTCGGTGCCAGATGGATGCCAAACTGCAATTCCATGAGATAGAGATTGAGGTGAATATTCTGGATATTCAAGATTTCATAATGCTGCGTCAGGGCCGGCAGGATACCCTTCAAGGCCGGAACAGCATACAGGGCCTCTCCGACGATGCCACCGAGGATACCGCCGACGATGAGGAAAATAAAGAAGAACAACAGACTGTGTGAGCCAGGGGTTTTCATGGCCTACCTCCATTATACACGCAAGATACGAAAGGGCCGCCCTTTCTCATGAAATTCTAATCCATTCTGAGAAAGGCAGCCCCTTTTTTAATAATCGCTTATTGATTTTTCTTCTTCTGCATCTTAGCCCAGGTGTCGCGGAGGCCGACGATGCGGTTGACGACCAGGTGGTCTGCCGTCGTATCGGGATCAATGACGAAATACCCCTGGCGCAGGAACTGGAACTTATCACCGACATGATACGTTGCCAATGCCTTTTCGGCCTTGCTGTGGTATACGTCGAGGCTGTGGGGATTGATCTGGTCGAGGAAATCCTTGCTTTCCCCTTCTTCCTCGCTGCCGTCGTCCTTCAAGAGATAGTCATAGACGCGGGTTTCGACGTCGACAGCATCTTCGGCATTGACCCAGTGCAACGTCCCTTTGACCTTGCGGTTGGCGTTGGCACCGCTGCCGCTCTTGCTTTCCGGGTCATACGTACAGTGCAGTTCGACGATGTTGCCGTCTTCGTCTTTGATGACTTCTTCGCATTTGATGATGTATGCATACTTGAGGCGGACTTCCTTGCCCGGAGCCAGGCGGAAGAACTTCTTGACCGGTTCTTCCATGAAGTCGTTGCGTTCGATATAAAGGTTCTTACTGAACGTCATTTCGCGCGTGCCCATGGCTTCATTTTCCTGATTGTTGTCGGCCGTCATCGTTTCCGTCTTGCCGTCAGGATAATTGGTGAGGACGACCTTGATCGGGTCGATGACCGTCATCAGGCGCGGTGCTTTCATCTTCAGATCTTCGCGGATGCAGTATTCCAGGAGAGAAATATCGACCATGCTGTCCGCCTTGGCGACGCCGATGCGTTCGCAGAAGTCACGGATCGATTCCGGCGTATAGCCGCGGCGGCGGATACCGGAAATCGTCGGCATACGGGGATCATCCCAGCCGCTGACGATGCCCTTTTCGACGAGAAGGCGCAGTTTGCGCTTGCTCGTGATCATGTTGGTGACATTCAGGCGGGCGAATTCAATCTGCCGCGGTTTCTGGCCTTCCGGATCGTCCCAATCTTCGAGAACCCAGTTGTACAGCGGACGGTGAGCTTCAAATTCCAAGGTGCAGATAGAATGGGTAATGCGTTCGATGGCGTCCGATACGGGATGGGCGAAGTCATACATCGGGTAGATGCACCATTTGTCGCCGGTCCGATGGTGCGAAGCATGGACGATACGGTAAAGGACCGGATCACGCATGTTGAGGTTCGGGCTGGCCATATCGATCTTGGCGCGCAGTACCTTTTCGCCATCGGCGAACTTGCCGGCTTTCATATCTTCAAAGAGCTGCAGGTTTTCTTCGACGCTACGGTTACGGTAGGGGCTTTCCTTCCCCGGCGTATTGAACGTGCCGCGGTATTCGCGGATTTCATCACTCGACAAATCGTCGACATAAGCCTTGCCCAGGCGAATCAGCTTCTTGGCGTATTCATAGAGTTTATCGAAATAGTCCGACGCATAGAACATGCGGTTGTCCCAGTCAAAACCGAGCCATTTGACATCGCGTTTAATCGATTCTACATATTCCGTATTTTCTTTCGACGGATTCGTGTCATCAAAGCGGAGATTCGTTATTCCGCCATATTTCTTGGCAATGCCGAAATTCAGGCAGATCGACTTGGCGTGGCCGATGTGGAGATAGCCATTCGGTTCCGGCGGGAAACGGGTATGGACCCGCTTGCCATATGTATTCTTTTCGTTGTCTTCATCGATAATAGTTTCAATAAAATTTTTGGTCGTTTCGTTATCCATCGATGTATCTCCCTTTCATATATGTATAAATGCCTTCAATATCACATTATAACCTAAACATGGCTTGCTTTGCAATGTTCTGCTACAAATTAAGAAAACTAGCGGTTTTTATCGAATCTGGCAAAAGTTGATTGATTTATTTTCACGTAGTTTCATTTCTTTTTTTTGACGAATTTTTGACGGCAGGCTGATGTGACATAAAAAAAGCGGCGTCCATTCACAATGGAATGGACGCCGACTTTTATTTTTATTAATGTTTTATTGGTTTTGAGCCGGCATTGTTTTAGACAATGCGAATTTCACGGCCCAGATAGCTCCATTAATAACAAGCGGCAGGACGATTTTGTCGCGGAGCATATTCCAGCCTGTCTCCGACTTGCTCTGCTCCTGAATCTGTGCTGTGAATTTATCAGCGACAGCTTCAACTGCCGGCAATGCATTGGTTAAGATGTTCCGTGTCAGGTCGTTCTTCATGTCTTCCGTAACAACATCTACATTCAAAGCGTCTACAACGCTATCTCTAATATCTGTCCACTTACTCATAACACTTATCCTTTCTACTGTACGCTGCATTCATAATCGGTCACACCTCTGGCCAATGCCCTGGCCAATGCATCCTGGTTATTTGCCAGGATTTTTTCATCATCTGAATTAGAGATGAAGCCAAGCTCTACCAAGACAGCAGGCATATCTGTGTTGGTCAGGACATACAGGCCGTTGACGCCAGGCGTAGCAATCTTTACACCTCGGTCGGTAGTATCGAGGGCATTGACCAACTGGCTCTGGATGCAGCTGGCCAGCATGCTGCCACGGTAACTGCCGGCGCAGGCCCAGGTTTCTGTGCCGTTGGCTTCTTCGGCTTCGGCGGCATTGCAGTGGATGGAGACGAAGATGTCGGCATCACTGGCATTGGCGGCTTCGCAGATTTCTTCCAGACTGTCGGACTGGAGCAGTTCTGTTTCTACTCCTGCCGCATTCAAGTAGCTTGCTGCGGATTTGCCGACGGAAATGGCAACATCACATTCACGGAGACCAGTTGCATTATTTACTGCGCCAGGATCCGGTTCTCCGCCAGGCGCATGGCCTGGATTCAAAAATACTCTCATCTTTTCTCTTCCCCTTTCGTCTGGGTGGCGGACTTTACGGTGCCGCCTATGTACCCAAGCAGCCCTGATGCGATGCTCATTGCAAGCTCGTTCAGGCCATAAAAAATGGTCATAATCAGTGCCACTACAAGCCCGATGATGACCAAACAATCCGGAATATTTACTTTTTCAAACATAGTATCACCTACATATGCGACAGCACCGACGTCAGCACTGACGCGAAAATGCCAACGACAGTTACGCTTGTCCCCAGGGTCCAGCAAATGTCATGTTTGAGATCATCGATACGGTGATGCGCGGACTTACCGGCTTCGATGGCTTGGACGACCTCACGATTGAGATTCGTTAGCTGCCGTTCTATTCTGTCAAGCTTTGCTACTAATTCATTTTCATTCATCTTGCGCCTCGATTCTTTCTTTTAAGTAGTCAATGCGTTTCATTTCTTCTACAAAAATATTTCTCTGGCCGATTTCAAATGCCATCCTTTTTATTAGGTCACTCTGCATCGTGATGATTTCGCATTGTACATCAATCAGTTCAGTCGGTGACATAGTCTTCGCCTACGATAGCCTTGTATTCATCGGCGGTAATCCATTTTTTAATCACTGCATTTTTTACAGCTTCTTTCGACCACTTCCCCAGTGTATACCATTTTTTTACCCGCTCGAAATTTTTACTCATTTTTAGTCACCTCCTCCTGATTCGGATTGCTTTCGCCTTCCGGCATTTCGATTCCACTCATCATAGACAGGTAGTCAAGATTTGCTTCTGCATTTGTAATTCTTTCGCGCAACGCCATATTGTCGAGTTCTTCTTTTCGCTTCCGGATTGAGCTATCAATCTTTTTAAACATTTTCATCACCCTTCCATAAATTTCTATAAAATGACTGCATCTTTTTAATGACTTTATAGTTATTGCCTATTCGGGCATGGGCAGTCCAGCATTTAAGGCTATTGTCTACTGTGCTTTTGGGGATTCCGCCTGTTTTGCATAGCCTTGCCATTCTTTTGAGCTTGCGGCGCATATGATAGATTTTGGCCTTGTCTATTGTCATAATGATTTTCCCTGTTTCTGTCTGACAAACGCGGAATCCTTGCCATTTGAACCCTCTGCGGGCAGGTACTACAAAGCTTTTTGTTGGATGGAGAGCCAAGCAAATTTTACTCAGCTCGTCTTCTATAGCTATCCTGTCCCTCTTTAGCCTTTCTTTGCTATTGGAGATAATAAGGAAATCGTCCATATAGCGCAGATAGAATCGTTCGTGCAGTTTTTCTTTGATAAAGTGGTCAAGGTCGTCCAATACGGACAATTCTATGAATTGCGCTATGTCGCTTCCTAGTCCTATTCCGGTTTCTCCGCGGAAGCTATCTATCAGCATGTCTACCATTTGACAGGCCCATTCGTCTCTCACCTTCTTTCTGATGGTTGCTTTTGCCACCTTGTGGGAAGTTGAAGCAAAGAAATGGCGGATATCGAAGAGGTGGATATAGTAATTATCCCCATATAATCGATACGCCTTTATCATCATAACCTTCAAGCGGTTCACCGCTGCTTTCGTACCCTTCCTTTTCTGACAAGACACGTTGTCGTAGATGAAATGCCTTGTGATTTCATCGTAAAGATAGTTGTCGAGTAAAGCTCTTTGCACTTGCCTATCGCGTAAATGTAGTGCCACTACCTCTCTTTTCTTCGGCTCGTAAATATTGAACTCCATTTGCTTTCCTAATTTATACGTGCCGCTACGCAATTCATCCATTAGCTTTTGTGTGTTGGTTAACCCGTTTTCTAAGTAGCGAGCAGTCCCTGCTTTCCACCTTACGCCATTTGCGCATTTGTTCATTGCCTCGTATAAGGCATTAAAATTTATAACTTTTTCTTTTGCATCCATAAATTTGATTGACCACGCTAATAGCAGGACTGGCTAAATGTAGTCACCTGCGTCATGGCGTTTTGTTCGCCCTCGAAGGGGACGGGCCTCTCACTCCTTGCTACGGCCTTGATTTCGTTTTCACTACTTTAACTGGCCATCGTAATCCGGCGCCAAGCGATACCTGTTGTTGGCGTTATCGTTGTTCAGGGTACCATGATTATGGACAAGGTTCACATCGTTCGCGTTGCCCACATTCGGAGTCACAGTGATCGGCCCATTTTCTTAAATCTTTCGGTATCAGACTTCTTCCATGACAGTACCAGATTTTTGACTTTTATTTTCTGAGATGTCCAGGCGGAAATATTTATCCTCCCTTTTGGCCTGTCATCATCTTTCATCTGTTTCAGCCCAGAGAAGAGTTCATATGCTATTATCATATTGCTTTCTAGCGACTCAAGTTCAGCTAGCGCTCTCTGCTGATATGCTCTTCTGAGCTTATAGCTTTCTAAATCGTTGACATAGATTGCATTGGCTCTAGCGCAGTAACTGCTTGCTTTTACTGCTGCATTGATGAGTTCGCTGGCTATGCACCATCTGTACCGTTTCGGGATCTTATTCTCGTCGGAACATAAACGGATAGTATATACTGCCAGTGTCCTCGCCTCGTTCAGCACTTCTAAGGGTGATTCGGTTCTTTTGCTTTTGGGTACTGCCATGGGTGTTCGTCCTTTCGCCGCCTGTTGGCGGCTTGATTAATTGTGATAGTTGATGCAGCAAGCCGGCGCCAAGCGATACCTGGTGTTGGCGTAAGCGTTGAACAGGGTACCATGATTATGGACAAGGTCCACATAGTGCGCGTGGCCCACATACGGAGACCTCAAATGATACCATTCGCCGTTGCTTTTCAGCCGGTTGTCATCTGATCCGGTATTTGTGCCGGTCTTGCCGTCTTGCCTAAATCTAGTATAGTAGTCAAAATCAACGGTGCTTTCCGGGTTATTTTCATCGTTATTGCCGTAATTAAGGTTGGCTCTGCATGGCAAGAAAAAAGTATCATAAGTTATGTCCTGGATGCCACTATCGGTGACTTTGTTCGTGTCCGTTTTTAGCTTGACTTTTGACAGCACGTTAAGGAAATCGCCATCAATATCATTCATGAACCCAGCGATAGAAGCGCTACTGTTGATGCGCGAAAACCCCGACTTAGCAGACCACCATTTTCCTGCTTCCGCTTTTGAGTTCAGGTACATCCGTACGTCGGAATCTCTCCACCTGTTATAACCTGCTCCTGCTCTCTGTGACCAGTTCACTTCTCCAAGGGTAGTAAGATCTGTGCCGCTTGAACCTTCGGTCGGTGTTAATTCTTCTATTGGGTCATCGCTTGTAGGCCCACTTACGGTGATAAGAGTAGCCCCTGTGCTCCATGGCTTGTAAAAGTAGTATGATGATGCATTCCAGCCTAAGTCGTATTTAAGTGTAATCTGCCCACCTTTGGGGATTGCTTTTGCAGTAGTGATTTGCATGGTTTTTCCCCATTCGCCCGCGGCACCCCACTCTGTTCCTGCGATGTTTGTAGTTACGGGTGTAAAGTGATAAGTGCCTGCCGGGACCTCTGATGTTGCATAAAACAAGGCCTGCCTGCGGCAATGTTGCATGCTAGGCCCGATTAAGTCATGCGCATAAAGTACTGCGTAATTACTCCCGTCGTCGTTGTCACCAATATGTACCAAGTCCCACGTAATAGGCGTACCGCCTTTGTTGCACTGATACTGGTCGCCGATGGAAAAAGACTTTTTAGCTGCTCCTGATTCGCATATTTCTTTAAATTCTTTCCACGTCGTCACCGGAGAAAATGCCGCTTGCGTGGTCCTGAAATACTGTTCAAGAAGGCTATTTTGTTTTAGTATAGCTGATGTAATTCCGTTGACGTCCTCGCGTCTCGGCGTGTTAATAATAATTTCTGACATATTCAATCCTCCTTATTGCGTTTTAATTACGAGGTCCAGGCCGCCGTCTTCGGTGTTGATTGCCAAGCTTACGCTATCTGTGATTGCCAAAATCTCTTTTTCCTTGATAGCGTTCGCGGTCGCTTCGGCTTGCTGGGCGTATGTCTGGGCCGCATTTTTCGCGTCTACAGCTGCATTGGATGCTGCTTTTGTGTCTGCAAGATTAGTCTGTAGCTGTTCTGCTACGCCCTGGTCCCACACGGTGGCGATGTCCTCATATCGGGCGTCGCTGTCTCCGGTGTTTGCTTTGACGCTTGTCTTTCCGTCGGGCTTTTTGACAAAGAGCAATTCGCCCGGGCGGATGGCCGGGTTGTATTTCTCCCACTCTGCCGCTGTGGCGATAGAGTGCTGTATGCGAGAGTAGCCGCCAGTACCTTCTGTTGTTGTATCTGCCATGGTCCTTCACCTCCTTTAGCTCGATGCCATGGCCGCCGGTCCTGCGCCTACGATGAAATTCGCAATCGTCATGTACTCCGGCGGCGGTCCTACGATATCGTAGCGCATTGCGCGATACATCCTTTCTACGCTGACCTGCATGGTAGCTATCGCGGACTGCGATGCGGCGGCCGCGGCTGCCTGGGTAGATGCGGCGGTGGCACTCGATGCGGCGTCTGTAGCGCTGCTTTTTGCTTTGCTTGCATAGTCAGCTGCGCTGCTCATCGCGGCCTGAGCGTAGCCATTGCTTGTGGATGCATCAGATGCGCTTTTTGCCGCGACAGCAGCCGAGTCGATGGCTTTAGCGGAATTTTCCTGGGCTAGCGCGACGAGCTCTTCGGCGGTCTTCGGCAGTACCAATTCGACCGTCGCTTTGCTGGTCGTGACGATGCGCACTTGGAAAACCATCTGTACATTATTACCGTCGGCCTTACATGCAATGTAGCCAGGAGTACTGTCATAGCAAACCCCGTAAAGAATTTCTTTGCCGGTGCTGTCTTGCGCGAAAACGCCTAGCTCTGTCGCTTCATATCCAGATTCTACTGCTTCGCTTGTCAGGGATGCGGTGAGTAAGCACGTGCGCACATCGCCGACATCCTCCGTCGTGATGCTCGTGATAATCATCGTATTCTGTGGTGCAAAAAGCGCCGATCGTGTGGCATAATCGTCGATGGTATTTGCCTGCCCACTGCCAAGCTGCATCTTTGTCAGCTTGAGCGTGAGTTTGCCGGCCTCGACGTCTGCCATAAGCTTTGCGCCGGCAGTCGTCAGCGCGTAGCCGCTTGAAAAATTTGACATGCTGTGTCACCTCCTCATGCTGTGCGATACCAGACATCGACGACGGTGGCAAGCGGCATTACTCTCATTGGATTGCCGCCCCCGGATTTGCTGGTCGTGAAGTGGTGGATGTGGTCCCCGTCTGTTGATGTATTGTAAATTAGGTTATCATGGTCAATATCGCCGTTAGAGCCAGCGTGATTTGGGTTATTGTCATAAACGCCAAATGGTCCGTCACCGTATTTAGGATGTTCGCCCCAGGTACCATGATGGTGGTCACCATTATGGTCAGTATTCCCTTCATGGCCATGATTTGGCATCTCTTTCAGCGAAATTTCATGTCGAGTTTCGCCGACTCGAGCTCCCGGTTTTAGCGTCACGCCGTCATAGCTCCCAGACGCAAGCAGGTATGACCCTTCAATCTTCTTCCAAGTTCCCCCGAAAGCCGTTGCCGGATCTGCGCCACCGATATTCAAATAAACGCTGCCAATCGGGTGCGCACGGTCCAGGGCTTTCGTCTCGGCGACGTCGAGCATCGCTTTTGTAACGTACGTGTCCATTGCGACGGCAATGCTGATGCTCGATGCATTTGATGTCTCGATGTAGACCGTGGTCAAGATATTGCGTACCAGCGCGCCCGCCTGCTCGGCATTCATCACGTCAGGGTTATTCGCCGTGCTGACGGCAAAAAGCGTCTCGGAGTTATTGTACGTCGCGTAGACGCCCAGCGTGGCCAGCGTATACGACGCGGACAGGCCGACATTGGTAACATTGAATTCGAGTTTGATAGTTGTACTGTCTACTGTAGTGGCTGACGCAAGTGGGAAGCTCTGTCTTATATCGTCGAGTGATGTGAGCGCTGCAATCACGTTCTGCGTGTACGTGTGCGAGCTCGTCTTGATAGACGATACTGTGAACGTGCCTTTGTTCGCCACCGCTTTTGCAAGCAAGGCGCGGCCGGCATCTGTCACTACAAATTGGTTGTAGGTTGCCATCAAATACCTCCTATCTGCAAAGTAAGTCTTTCTGTCGTTGTCATCGCCATAGCAACGTAGAATGTCGATTCTGGGGCGATTTTTTCAACGGTTGCTGGATAAACATCAATGGTTTTTACCGTGGATTTCAGCATGGCAATGTGGTTATCTATGTCGGCAGAGAAGTTAGCCAGGCAGTTGACCCGCACGGATTGCGGTTTGGGGATAATCAACCCATGGATGATGTTTTCCTGAAGTGATCTAGGGTAGTAGTCCAGGGTAACGGTAATGGTCATATCCTGGTTGTCTTGAATTGCGATTCGAGTTCCAAATAACGCCTGCCACACATCTTCCATGTTCTCGACATTGCCTTTCCATAAATTTCTAGCAATACGTGCTTTAAGCATCGCCCTATACGTTTCATTGTCCATGACGGGTGACGGTTGGCTGACGGGCTGGTATGGAAGCAGTCGCTTTATATTAGCGAATTCTCCCAGCATGTCTTCTTGACTCCCCATAGCTAGGTCGAGGTCGAATTCATCATCAATGGATACTCCCAAGGAAAAAATATCGTCAGATGGGCGTAGCAAGGCGGTGAGCACAAGGATGTATTTCGACTTATCTCGATGTTCACTGGTAATCATGGTCAAGTAGTGATCTACGAGTCCCGCCATTTAGACCACCTCCACTAGAATGTCTCCTGCTTGCGCTATAGCATCGAAAGAAACCTCGACGTCTGATGTCCCTAGATCTTTTCCATGGAACCCGATTTTTAGTCCTTTTAAAAAATAGGCAGGCCGTGCTGCGTTAGTAATTACGCTTGATATTGCGGCTAGCACCCCCGTTACGGTCACCGAATTTCCTATACCGAGAGATTCCAAATATTGTTCCACTGCCGCTTTGATTGCCTCGGCGATAAGGTTTGTATAGCCTTGTCCCTTCGCTATTTGTACGTTTACGTCAATCCGCTCGTATTTTGGTCGGAAGAAATGAATGGGGGTCTTGCCTCCATCCAAGTTTACGAAATCATAGGTGGTGGTCCCGTAAGTTCCGCCGCCCGGCCCCTTTCGCAGGTAAATCTGCTCAGCAATATCTTTATCTGAACCGCCTTCAACCACGGCCGCAATGGTGTGACCCGGAATGCCGTTCGCGTCAGTTTGGTTACCGTCATTGTCGTATACGTGATATTTGGTGACCCCCTGAACGGACGCAATTCCGGCAATAGTCCCATCCAGCAGATTTTGGCTCGGGATAGCCACACTCAGCATCTGCCGATAGCGCAGTTGTTCATCTGTTTCCACAGGCCGCCCAGGGATGGCCGCGTCGTTGTTTGTAACGGCCGTCCATCCTTTTTGCGGATTGACTATTTTATTGATGGTCCCGACAGCGGCTTCGATGGCCCCTAAAGGCATGCAGGTAGCCGTTACCCGCATCGTGCTATCAGGAAGCACGATGTTTTCCGGTAATGTCCATTGATTACCGGATTCGTCTTCTACGACGCCTGCAGCAATGGATGTGCCGGCCGTTCCCGTCAAAGTGACTTCGCAAGTGCTGTGGCTGGCTTCTTTTCGCCGAATCCCGTTCAGTTTCACAAGAGAATCCAGCCCCGTTCCGACTGCAGTCTTCGGGCTGTGGTTGTTGTATACAATCTGCAGGAGTTGCATCGTATCATACGTTTTTAGCGCGAATACCGATATCATCTGATAATCCTGGCTGTCATTTTCCAGGTAGATGTCCTGTCCGTAAATGCTTTTAAATTGCTCGACCAAGTCGTCCCGAATATCGGCATATGTAGGGATATGCAGTCCGGCGTCGTCTATATAAGGTGCAGTATATGCCATTTAGTTCATCACCTCGTTTACTTCTAGTGTTCCATACTCGGTATTCACGGCGGCATAAATAGATAAAGACCGGGTTTCATTATTCCAATCCGTATTCCAGACGAGGATACCCGTAACATGGGGTGTCTGGGATATGCGGTCTTGGATTTCCCGCTCTGCCGCCGCTTTGTCGCGCTGGGCGATGATTTGTTGCCACAGCGGTAAGCCATCCTCCAAATCTTCCCACCACTCATATTTGAGCAATTTGAGCCGTGTCGATATAGCCTGCGCAACGGCATCCACACTAGATAAGTAGCAGGCCCCATTGGCCCCAAAGGTATAGTCACCATTCGCGTCTAATTTTCGGTATATCATCCGTTAACGCCTCCTGTGCTGCTACCGCCTGATTCTACGCCGCTATGGGTATGTCCCATAAAAGGCACTCCATCGATGGTGGTGCCACCACTCTGAATGTGGATGGCATCTCCAGCAATTTCGATGTAGGCACTCCCGGATGCATTGCGCAGCATGGCCGAGCCAGAGGAAAACCCTCCGACGACATTCGGTTGACTTCTAAAGCCGACGATGGCGAAGCCATCGGACAAATCATGTCGTCTGTGGTCCGCCTGATTCTGTAGGCCGCCGTTCTGCCACCAGGCATCCATGCAAGAGTCCCCGAAAACGACCAGGCATTCATCCCCCGGGGCCACGGGTAGGGTCAGGCAGTACCCGCCACCGGAATACACGAAGAAAGGGACGTCTGGCAGTGTAGGAATATCCACCCATTCCAAGTCCCCTTCGTGGTTCAGCCGTTCGCGGATAGCCAGCTGAACAGTGCAAGTTTGGCGGCCATAGTCCACGGATTGTATAATTCCCGGGGCCGCCACCCGTAAGTCAATGCTGGCCGCATCGAGCGTGCGCCTGGCTATTTCTATTTCATCCATGGTCCGTTCGTTCGAATGGATCATCGCGATTCCCCCTTCCTATCGGATGGACTGGCCTTTTGTCTTCGTCGCCGTCAACAGGCCCTGGCGGCCATTACGACCAAGGCCGACGATATCCGTAGTCCACGTGTTCCCCCAGGTATCTCCCTGGTGTGCGACCGAAGCCACCTGGTATTCGCCATCTTTATCAAATTGATATTGCTGAGGCAGTTGGTTGTTTTTGCCGCTCATACCGGCGTCCAGTTTGATGGCCTGGCGCTGAATAATTTCATTGTCGATTTTTACGAGCACGCCGATTTTCAGGCGTGGATCTAACAGCGTTTTTATGTGGATGCCATTATCGCTATATACAGGGGTCCCGACCAGCCCTGTGAGCGGGGTCAGTACCAGGCAGCGGTCGGCCGGGATTTCGTCGTCTACTTTCTTTACGGTTAGTTTCCCGGCATCATCTGTCCAGAAGTTGGCGCCATTACCGACGCACAGATTGCGTAGGTATTTTGTTGGTGTGCCAAAAAGTACTTTTCCTCGCGGAAGGGACCCGCTTTCGAGGTCCTTGCTGATTTCCCCGACGCCCACTGTCTTTTCCGAGTTATTGGCGATGGTCCAGATTACATCGCGTGGGCTGCTGCCGGCGGCAATCGTAGCCCGGATATGGTTGACGTCGAAGACAGAGCTGCTTCGTAAGGCGACGATTTCCAGCTTATAGTCAACGCCGTTCTCCCGGTTCCGGTACGCTTGAACGATATCTCCGGTAAAGATTTCGCCATATTGCCCTTCGGAATATCCGCCTTCGATGCTGATTTGAAATCCCTCAGTTAAAATATCGCCTTCAGTAATGGCGTTGAGGTTATATACAGCCAGTGTACATAGTGTGGTATGCGCCGACTCCAGCTTCTGCTCCGTCCGAAAAACGCAGCGGAAGGGAGACACATCGACAGCTGTGTCATGTTCGGCATCTCTGACCTTATTTCCTTGGCCGTCCTTTTTGTACGCCGGTTTGAAAATCGTGATTTTCCACTTACGCCCATATAGACGTCCGCGGCGGGTATTGGCATCGGTCTTCGTCGTGGTGCTATCCCCCGTCGAAGATGTTGTGGTCACTGTGACCTGTTGATTGTCAGCCATTTGTATCACTCCAAACCAGATACCAGTCAGCTGTAAGCGTTTCTGCCGACGGCCATTGTTCTTTGACTTGCGTCCTGGGCAGCACATAAGCACTCCCAATCCCCATATAGGCGAATTGCTCCAGGATATTCTGTGCGGGGACCAAAGGTAAGGCGCTGATTAGCATATTTCCTTCGTCGTCGCTGATGTCTATGAGCCAATATTTAGCCAGCTCGTTGTACGTAATGCGAAACAGTAACGTGATGTTGGCTCCGTCCACAGGGATTGTCGAGGAGAAGGAGTAGTTCGGCACAGCTACTAACGGAATTGCTGAATACATGAATTACACCACTCCTATCTTCTCAGCTCCGGCCTTGGCCGCAGTCTTATTCACGCCATCGCCGGTCTGTACCGGGGTCTGGCCACCACTCGTCTTAGAATTCGTAGCCGCCGCCCGTGCGCTCGTTTGGGTTTCCGCAGCCTCTGCATAGAAAATTTCTTGCATACGGACCGTACAACGGAAGGCATTGAGCGTCTTTACATCGTCCGGGGCGTTTATCTCCGTGATGATCATATTGTCGTACTGCTCAAGACGGGTATCAACGTGAATGGGGACGCGCGATATGAGCATCGCCTCCAGTGTTCGCCAAGTCATAGCTGCTCGGCCATCGCCCAAAATTGCCGGGGGCATTGTGCAGAGGTTAGACAAATTCTTATACATCATAACGGATTGTGCCGCTTGGTAAATCGCATTCAGCAGCGGGTTCATCGACGTATAGGTATGTGTCTCGGCGTCAGACATCATCACGTCAATAGTCAGCTCTGCCGGTTCGATGATAGCGTGGTCGGTCATCTGGACTCCCGTCTGTACCGGGTACTGCGTCGGTTTGACCCGGCGCACGTGTTCGGTCTGCATGATACCGTCAAAGTAGACGCCACCAATCGGCCATTTAGGCGTCCGGAACAGGAATTCCTGCAGGCCGCCCATACCCGTCGTGAAGTCCAAAATCTTATAATGACCGGTCAGCTTGGCTATCTGCCGCCCAAATTCTGTGATTTCAAACGGCTCATCGCCGCGGATAATATCTCGAAAATACAAAGCTCCGTCAACCGAGAGCCCTTTTCCTACGACCCCCATAAGGTCTCACCTCCTACACCAGATTTTGACCGCCTGTCAATACGCGGTTCTTATAGATGTACTGACCGCGCCGTTGCAGGGCGTCAATAGACTGGTCGGCCACGGCCCTCCCGATTTCTGCAGGGCTGGCATTTGTCTGGGCTACGTTGACGTCGCCGACGTTGACGTGATACGTGTTATATGTGTTATTTGTCGCACCGTAGTTAGTGACGGCTCCCTGGGAGCCCATCATACCATTCATCACCACTGGGTCCACATCGCCCATCAGGCGATTCATTCCCATGGCCACCCCGCGAGAGTAATGGCGCAGATGCCGCAGAGAGTTTCTTGCGCCGACGAGAGAATTATAGACTTCAAACGTCCCCTCGCCTTCGGGTTTGACTGTAATGTCGTAATGTCCCTTGCTGATTTCATGTGACACCGTTGCTCCGAACGAGGTTACTGAAAAAGTCTTAATATAAAAAAATGCTCACGTCCAAAAGACAGAT
>OGEP01002131.1_pt1 | contig 18457 bp, 16 predicted proteins | sample 1570721 | NCBI WGS metagenome assembly OGEP01 (sample SAMEA2582131, study PRJEB24529) | metagenome | biome: Human gut stool | place: China | collected 2011 | reverse complement strand
TTTGCAGTTTTATGATATTCTGTGAAAGTATAAGTTCGAGAGCCTGTCTCTCCGCCAGGAGACGCTCAATGACAGCGAACTGCACCGAAACGTCCGGCTACAAGGCCGGACGTTTTTCTTTTTCCGGACCCGCCCGTGCGACAGCCGCTCCGGCTTCCGTCCCCACCGTCCCCGCCGTCCCCGGCGCCTCCTCCGTTTCCGGCCGGACAGACCGGACAGAACGCCGGGATATGCCTCGAATAGGCCCGTTTGTTTTGGCGCGTTCTATTGACGGATCATCGTTTTTTTTGTAATTTGCGGCGATTTTGCCGCTTTGCCGCAAACACGCACGCGCAAAAGACAGGCCGACGGCCTGTCTTTTGCCGGATTCCGAAACACGTTGTTTCCACAAATGCTGAAAAAAATTCTCAAACATACGCTCCGGACGCTGCTCGTCATTCTCCTCGTCCTGCTGCTGGTCCCGGCGCTGCTCTATGTTCCGGCCGTTCAGGACCTGGCCCGGCGACGGGCCGTCGCCTACGCCTCCCGGACGCTCGGCATGGAGGTCTCCGTCGAACGCATCCGCCTCGCCTTTCCGCTGCGGCTGACGGTGGACAACACCCTGCTGGCCGACAGGACGGACACGCTCCTCCGCTGCGGAAGGCTCTCGCTCGACGCCGCCCTGTGGCCGCTGATCCGCAAAGAGGTCGTCATCCGGAACTTCGCGCTGGAACGCGTCGCCGCCCACTACAAGGACACCTTGGCGAGCATGGACCTGCGCCTGGCTGCGGGAGAGTTGTCCCTCGAAGCCGTCCGCGCCGATCTTTCGGCCAACACGGCCGGCATCTCCCGGCTCGTTCTCGCCGACGCGGACATCCGGCTGAACCTGACCGAAGCGGCTCCCGCCGAGAAAAAGGAGAGCGCCGCCGCCCTGCCGTGGACGGTGGGACTCGACAGAATCGCGGTCTCGAACCTCGCCTTCGGGATGCGGACCTCCCCTGCGGTTTCCGAACTCTCCGTCCGCCTGGCCGACGGGAGCGTCGACACCTGCCGGGTGCTGCTGGACAGCCAGCAGGTCTCCGTGAAAAGCGTCCTGCTCGACCGGGGCGCCTACTCCTACCTCACCGGACCGGCCGAAGCGGAAAGCGGGACTTCCGCCGGGACGACCGAAGCGTCGGCACCGTGGACCGTCCGGGTCGGCCGCGTCGCGCTGACCGGCAACAGCGTCGAATACAGCCGGCTGGGCCACCGTCCCGCCGCGGGGTTCGACCCGGCATTCATCGCCCTCGCGCCGCTCGACCTCACGATTGATTCGGTGTACAACCGGGGCGCCGACATCGCGCTGCAAATCCGCCGGACGGCGTTCACCGAACGCTGCGGGCTTTCGGTCCGCGACCTGACCGGACGTTTCGGCATGGACGCCTCGGGCATCGTCCTCTCCGGCCTCGACCTGCAAACCGCCTTCTCCCGAATCCGGGCGGAGCTCACCGCCGGGGCCGGAATCCTGAAACTGGAGCCGACTTCGCCGCTCGACGCCGTCCTTTCGGCCGACCTGAACACGAAGGACCTGAAATACCTCTCCCCGGAGGCGGTCCCGCCCGTGCTGGACGACCGGACCGTCCGGCTGTCGTTCTCCGCGGCGGGAACTCTGGGCGACATCGGAAAGACGCAGCTGGAAATCTCGTCGCCCGGACACCTCGACCTCAAGGCCGACGCCGCGGCGAAAAACCTGCTCGACGCCAACCGGATGGAGGCGTCGGCCCGCTTCGAGGGCGACTTCCGGGACCTTGCGTTCCTCAAGGCGCTGCTCCCCGACACGGCCCTGCGGCGGCGCGTGGCGATTCCGGCCCTGATCCGGCTCCGCGGCTCCGCCGGGGCGGACAGGGGGACGTTCTCGACGGCTTCGACACTCTCGGCCGACGGCGGCGAACTTTCCGTGAAGGGGCGGTTCAACCCCCGCGAACAGAGTTACGACGCCGCGATCCGGGCCGACAGCTTCCCGCTCAACAGTTTCCTCCCGGCCGATTCGCTGGGGATCGTCGACCTGACCCTGCAAGCCCGCGGCACGGGCTTCGACCCGCTGCTGCCCCGGACCCGGACGAGCCTCCGGGCGCAGATCGACCGCGCGGAGTTCGGCGGACGCGACTTCGGGGGCATCGAACTCGACGCAGAACTCGACAGCCAGCGTCTTTCGGGACGGATCTCCGACCGCGACGAGGCGCTCCGGCTGCTGCTGTCCGTCTCCGGAACGCTGACCGAACGCGAACAGCGCATCGGCCTCTCGGGCAGCGTCTTCGGGTTCGACCTGGCCGCGCTGGGCGTCAGCCCGGAGCCGATCGGCGGATCGTTCGCCCTCGATGCCTCCGCATCCGCCGCCGGAAAGGGCGCCTACGCCGCCCGCATCGCGCTGGACAGCATCGAAATCCGGAACAAACACCGGACGGACCGCATCCGCCCGACGAGCGTCTCGCTGCGCACCGACTCGGCCGCAACCCGGGCCGAAGCGGCTTCCGGCGACCTGTCGCTGACATTCTCCACGCCCCAATCCGCTGACTCGCTGATCGCGGCGCTGACCCGGAGCGCCCGGGCGCTGGCCGGACAGATCGACGCGCAGAGCATCGACATGGAGCAATTGAAACCCGCGCTCCCCGACTTCGCCCTGCGGGTCTCGGCGGGTCCCGACAACATCCTCAACAGCCTGCTGAAATCCCGGAAAATCGCCTTCGACGCGCTGAACGCCGAAGGGGCGAACTGCGACTCGCTGCCCGTTTCGATCCGCCTGCGCACGGAGGGACTGGCCTACGGGAACGTGGTCCTCGACACCGTGACGGCTGACATCCGCCAGAACGGGAAACGGCTGGAATACGCCCTCGGGCTGGCGAACGCCCCCGGGAATCTCGACAACATCGCCCGGGCCGGACTGTACGGCCATCTCGTGCGGAACACCGGGCAGGCGAACCTTTACCAGCGCAACCGCGCCGGCCGCGAAGGATTCCGCTTCGGGCTGGACGTGACGTGGACCGACAGTCTGGTCCGCGCGAGCGTGACGCCTCCCGACCCGCTGTTCGGTTTCGAGCCGTGGACGGTCAATCGCGGCAACTACCTCGCATACCGCTTCGACAAGCGCGTGGAGGCCGACCTCGACATGACCCACGGCGACCAGCGGTTCGCGATCCGCACAACCCCGGGCGGCGGCGCCGACGACGACATCCGCCTCGACATCGCCGGGCTGAACGTCGGTCCGGCGCTGGGGCTGTTCCCCTCGGCCCCGCCCGTCGACGGCGTGCTGGGCGCGAACCTGACGCTGAATCTCGCGGCGGACAGCCTCTCCCTCCGGGGCGGGGTCTCGGTGGCGGAGCTGACCTACGACAAACAGCGTTTCGGCAGCGTCGACCTCGGGCTGTTCTACAAACAGGACCGGGGACACCTCGCCGACGCGCGCCTGACGCTCGACGGAGCCGAGGTGCTGACCGTGCAGGGGGACTGCCGCGAGGGGCGCGAAAGCCCGCTCGACCTGACGGTGACCGTCCCGGGCTTCCCCTTGCAGCGGGCCAACGTCTTCCTGCCCGCCGACCTGCTCCGCCTTTCGGGCAGCCTTCAGGCCAGGGTCCACGCGGGCGGCACTCCCGAGCGGCCGAGACTCGACGGAGGCGTGCGGTTCGCCGGGACCGACGTCCGCGTCCCGATGATCGGCACGTCGTTCGGCCTCTCCGCGGACACGATCCGCATCGCCGGCAGCCGCATCCTGTTCGACGACTACGCGGTTTACGCCCCGAACAAAAGCGCGCTGACCGTCGGCGGCGAGGTCAGCCTCGCCGACTTCGGGCGCATGACGGCCGACCTCGCGCTGCGGGCCTCGGATTTCCAGTTCGTCGACGTGGCCCGCAAGGCCGGCACGGCGGTCTACGGCAAGGCCTATCTCGACCTCGGCGCCACGGCCAAAGGTCCCGTGGACGAACTCGTCGTCCGCGGCAACGTCGCCCTGCTGGGCGGCACGGACATCAACTACGTCATGCAGGACTCGCCGATGGACGTGAAGGAACGCCCGCAGAATGTCGTGACGTTCGTCTCGTTCAGCGAGCTGGATACCCAAACCCCGGACGACGCGCCGCAGGAGGTGCGCATCGGGGGCATGGACGTGCTTATAAACGTCGACATCAACAACGACGTGCAGGCCGCCGTGGACCTCTCGGCCGACGGCAGCAACCGGATCGACCTCCGGGGCGGCGGCAACCTCACCTACACGATGAACCCGCTGGGCGACGTCCGCCTGTCGGGCAAATACGTGCTTTCGGGCGGAAGCGTGCGCTACAACCCGCCCGTCATCTCGCAGAAAATCTTCAAAATCACGCCGGACAGCTACGTCGAATGGATCGGCGACATCGCCGACCCGGCCTTCAACATCACGGCCGTCGAGACCGTGCGGGCCAACGTCTCCTCCGACGGGCAGGACTCCCGGCCGGTGAATTTCGACATCTCGATCAACATCCGCAACTCGCTCAACGACCTGGCGATCAGTTTCGGCCTGGCGGCCCCCGAGGACCTCGCCATGCAGAACCAGCTGAACTCGCTGACGGCCGAGCAGCGCGCCAACCAGGCGATGAACCTGCTGATCTACAACACCTACACCGGCCCGGGAACGACCGCGAAAGTCAGCTCCGAAAATCCGCTCAACACGTTCATCCAGAAGGAGCTGAACCAATGGGCGCAGAACAACCTCAAGGGCGTGGACCTCTCCTTCGGCATCGACTCCCACGGCGAAGACGCCCCCAACGGCCAGCGCACCGACTACTCCTACCGGCTCTCGAAAAACCTCTTCAACAACCGCGTGCGGGCGGTCATCGGCGGCAAGTTCAGCACCGACGCCGACCCGTCGCAGAACCTCAAGGAGAACCTGATCGACGACATTTCGCTGGAATACATGCTCACCAAACGCGACAACATGTACCTGAAAGTCTTCCGCCACACGGGCTACGAGAGCATCCTCGAAGGCGAGATCACCGAAACGGGCGTGGGTTTCGTCATCCGCAAGAAACTGTCGCGGCTGGGCGACCTGTTCAAGCCGATGCGTCCCAAAACCAAAAAACCGAGAAAATGAGTCCGCAGCGCATCCGAAACATCGTTCTGCCCCTCTGCGCCGTGCTGCTGGCGGCCTCCTGCTCCACCACCCGGCGGCTGGGGAGCGACGAGGTGCTGTATACGGGCGTGAAAAAGATCCTCATCGAGCCGGATTCGGGCGTCGTGCTCACTCCGGCGGCCGAGTCGGCGGTGAAGGAACCGCTGTCGGTCGCACCGAACAATCCGCTTTACAGCCCCTACCTCCGCACCCCGCTGCCCGTCGGGCTGTGGGCCTACAACCACCTCTATACGCCGAAGGAGAAAGGATTCAAATACTGGTTCTACAAGCGGCTGGCCAAACAGCCGGTGCTGATCTCCAAGGTACAGCCGCAGCTGCGCACGAAGGTCGCCGAGCAGGTCCTCGAAAATTACGGGTACTTCGGCTCCCGCGCCGCCGACTCCCTGCTCTACCGCAAACGCGGCCGCAAGGCGAAAGTCCGGTACACGCTCGGCATCGCACCCGCATGGCGCTATTCGTCCATCGCCTATCCGCAGGTCGGCGGGGGGCTGAAACAGCTGATCGACAGTCTGCAAGCCACCTCCCTGCTGCGCGTCGGGGCGCAGTACAACCTCGACTCGCTCACGCTCGAGCGCAAACGCATCTCCCAGCTGCTCCGCAACCGAGGCTACTACTATTTCCGTCCCGAATACATGGAGTACCTGGCCGACACGACCGCCGGCCGACGGCAGGTCGCCCTGCGCCTGAACCTCCGGCCGAACGTTCCGCAGGCAGCCCTCATGCCCTACCGCGTGGGCGACGTCACGGTCCGCCTGACCAACATCAAACCCGGCCCTGCGGATACGCTGCGCCTGCCGGACGCGACCGTCATCGCCCAGCGGCCGCTGAAAATCCGCCCCCGGGTCCTGTCCCGCGCCCTGACGCTCCGGCCCGGGCAGCTCTTCACCGTCGACGCCCAGAACCGGACGCAGACCGACCTCAACAAACTGGGGATCTTCCGCTCCGTCAACCTGAGCGTCACGCCGCTCGACTCGCTGCGCGGCTCCGACACGCTCGACGTGGAGATCGACGCCCGGTTCGACTACCCGCTGGAGGCGGCCCTGGAGACCGACGTCACCTCGAAATCGAACAGCTTCATCGGCCCGGGCGTCACCTTCCGGGTCAGCAACAACAACCTCTTCCGCGGCGGCGAGGTCCTCTCCGTGAAGCTGAACGGCTCCTACGAATGGCAGACGGGCAACAAGAACTCCGGGGGACGCTCCTCGCGGCTCAACTCCTACGAACTGGGGCTGAACGCCAACCTCGACATCCCGAGGCTGCTGCTGCCCCGGAGCATGACGCGCCGGCAGAAATACCCGGGGAGCACGTCGTTCCAGCTGGGCGTCGACCTGATGAACCGTCCCAGCTTCTTCCGGCTGATCGCCTTCAGCGGTTCGGCGGGCTACAACTTCCAGACCTCCCCGTACAGCCGCCATTCGCTGACGGTCTTCAAGCTCACCTACAACAAACTGCTCCACACGACCGACTCCTTCGACCGGACGATGGACGAAAATCCGGCCATCGCCATGAGTTTCCGCAACCAGTTCGTGCCCTCGATCAACTACACCTACACCTTCGAGCGGACCTACGGCGCCACGGGCAACCGGCGCTTCTACTGGCAGAACAGCGTCACGTCGGCCGGCAACCTGCTTTCGGGCATCCTGCGGGCCTTCGGCGAGCGGCAGCCCCAGACCCTCTTCGGCAACCGTTTTTCGCAGTTCGTCAAGGAGGTCAGCGAAGTGAAGTTCTACCACCGCATCGGCCGCCGCAACAACTGGCTGGCGACGCGTCTCCTCGTCGGCGCGGGCTACGCCTACGGCAATTCGGAGGTGATGCCTTACAGCGAACAGTTCTACATCGGCGGTGCCAACAGCATCCGCGCCTTCACCATCCGGTCGCTCGGCCCGGGCAGCTACCGCCCGCCCGCGGACGACCGCAACGGCTACCTCGACCAGACGGGCGACTTCAAACTGGAAGCCAACATCGAATACCGCTTCGGCATCATGGGCCGGCTCAACGGGGCCGTCTTCCTCGACACCGGAAACATCTGGCTGCTGAAGAAAGACCCCAAACGTCCCGGAGCCGAACTCAAATGGAAAGGCTTCCTGAACGACATCGCGCTGGGAACAGGCTTCGGACTGCGCTACGACATCAGTTACCTGGTCATCCGCGCCGACCTCGGCATCGGCCTGCACACCCCCTATCCGAACCCGGACAAGAAGGGCTACTACAACATTTCCAGTTTCAAGGACGGTCTCGGATTCCACCTGGCCATCGGGTATCCGTTCTAAACGTCCGCTCCGGCAAGGCAGGACGCCCGCCGCCATACCCGCGCCAAAGGCCTCCGGACGCGCCGCCCTTCGGCGTCCGCATCCGTCCCTTCGATCCTTTCCGGTCCGCAGAAATCGCGGCCGTCACTTCCCGTTCGCAGAAATCCCTTTCGCCATTCCCGGCGGCATGCCGCATCGCTGCCGCACCTGCGCCATGCCCCTTCGTCCCCGGACAGCGGCTGTTCCGGACGAACCGGTCCCGTCCGGACATCTGCGCATACCATTCCGACCATCCGGTCCGGAACGCGGCGGAGCGCCCGGGTTATCCGGCCATTCCGCAAGCATCAAATGCACGGAGAAGAGACAGCTTGCAGCTGCCATATAATACCGAATTTACGAGAATACAATTTTCAATACGAAAACAAACCCAAGGGTTAAGGTTGTAGTTGCCCGCACAAATTCCGATCTGCATTTTTGTTCAGATTACCCCTTTGAAAGAACAAAAACAGCCAATATGACTACGACTCCTCCCGAAACTCCGAATGCCTCTGTAAACACACGTTCATCATCCCATCCGTCATCGCTGTTTCAGTAAGTCCGGGTAGGTTCTGTTGGCTTCCCATCAACCATCAAAATCCGCTTAATATGTACGTTTCCGAACACCTGAAATGGCGCATTCTGATTGCGCAAGCCCTCAAATCGTTCCACTTCGAGCGCGAAAATGCCAACCGTAACCTCAAGCGGGTCTTCGAGACCTTCGGCAAGTATCTGTTAGGCACGACCTACGACACGTTCCTGAACTACCTCAACAAGGAGAAGTACGACATCTCGAAACTCAAACTGCCGCCGTACATCCTGATCGCGCTGAAACTGCTCGACGCCATCCGGCTCGCGTGCGACCGCCTGCATGCCCGCAGGCCGAACGCCTCGTGGACGCTGACCGCAATCGTCGAGGAAGTGCTCGCCGTCGTGCGCGAGAAAGAGACGGAGCACCCCGGCCGGAAAACCCGCGTCGACTGACCCTGAACCGCAAAAGAAACCGGGCTGCAAGATCGCTTGCAACCCGGTTTTCGCATGCTGCGGAAAGAAGGGGATTCGAACCCCTGAAACCCTTTAGGGGTTTACTCGCTTTCCAGGCGGGCCAGTTCAACCACTCCTGCATCTTTCCGAAAGGTGCCCCAAAAGTACACAATATTTCCCGATTCTGCAAATAGCGGCGCTCTTTTTCCGTTCATCCGCCCTGCGGACGGGCCTTTCAGCGGATAAAACTCGTCACGACCCGCTCTTCCGGTTCGGGACGGCCTTCCGAAGCCAGCAGTCCGGCCCGGAGCATCCGCGCCATGTTGCGGGCCAGCACGCGCATCGTCTGCAACCCTTCGGCGTCCTGCGCCGCCTCGCCCGGCAGCCTCCCGTGGACGCTGTTCCAGTATTGCGACGACACGACGGGCATGTTCGAAATCGTGAAATACTTGTTCAGCCGGTCGAACGTCGCGCTCGCCCCGCCCCGGCGGCATACGGCCACCGCCGCGGCAGGCTTGTAGGCCAGGCGGTCGGAACAGGAGTAGAACAGCCGGTCCAGCAGGGCGCACAGCGACCCGTTCGGCCCGGCATAGTAGACCGGCGAACCGACCACCAGGGCGTCGGCCCCGGCGAGTTTCTCGCGGACCTCGTTGTAAAGCGCGTCGTTGAAGACGCAGCGTCCCAGTTCGGCGCACTTTCCGCAGGCGATGCATCCCTGCACGGCCTTGGTTCCGATCGAGACGATCTCCGCCCCGACGCCCTCGGCTTCGAGCGCGCGGGCCGCTTCGGAGAGCGCGATGAAGGTGTTCCCCTCGCGGCGGGGACTTCCGTTGATAAGCAGTACTTTCATAATTGCGGGTATTTCATGCAAAAATAACCATTTTTTCACTCCCCGTACACATTCCGCGCCGAATCTAAAACCGCACGGCAATTCCGTGCGGCAACAAAAAAGGGGGATTCCGAAGAATCTCCCTCACTCTCAAACCTAACCGGCGACTACTTGTTTGCCTCGGCCTTCTCGCAGCACGATTTCTCGCAGCAGGCCTTGGTCGAATCGGCCTTCTCGGCGCAGCATGCAGCCGTCGAATCGCACTTCTCGGCGCAGTTTGCGCAAGCCGAAGCTTCGGTAGCGGCAGCGGCGGCAGCGCCCTCGGCAGCCTTCTTGTTCGAATTTCCACAGCAGCCTACCATTGCGACGGCAGCCAGGACGATGACAAAAGAGACAATCTTTTTCATGGCGTTAAACATTTAATTGTTAATTGTTCCGTAACGCCGCAAAGTTAAATATTCGCCCGGGAAAAGCAAAGAAAAAAGAATTATTTTTCGAAACCGGACTTTTATTGGTCCAAAAGGTTGGAAATCGGGGATTTCTCCCTCTTCAGCTGCTTGAGAAAAGCCTTCGGGAAGGTCGCCGACACACGCCCCTTGAGCATGATGGCCTCCTCCTTGGTCAGGCAGTTGCCCGCCGAAACGATGAAATAGGGAATCTCGTAATCCACGTAAACCTTCACGTCGGGATAAGTCTCCTCGAACAGCGCCTTGGCGGCAAAAGCCCCGTCGCGCGCCGCAGGCCCGTTGTCCGAAAAGACGCAGACCCGGTGAAAACCCTCGAAATAGAGCCGCTGCCCGGCGCGCGCGGCGTCGGCCACGGCGCGTGCGGCGTCGTCATGCTCGGTGACGGTGACCTGCGCCCGGTTGAAAAGCGTCGCCCCGGGCGTGGGTTCCGCCAGACGCTGCTTGAAGGCGTCGAGCGACTGCGCGTGCGCGGAAACGGCCGCGCACAGGAGAATCGGCATGAGGAAAAGCAATCTGCACATTATTTCAACTGTTTTTTAACGTCCTCTATCGTAAGGCCAAAGGTATTCAAAAAATCCGACAACGGCATCCGTTCGCGCGAAATTTTCACGGGAGCCGGGCCTCCGCGCCCTTCCACGGCATACGACACCTCGACCTGCGACAGATCGCCCGACTTCACCTTCCGGGCCAGCACGTAGAGCGCCAGCGGGTCGGAGATTTTCAGCTGCCACAAGGTCCGGAAGCTGTCCGTCGTACGGCGGGGCACTTCGACCGCCTCGCGCAGGACGACCGTCCCCACACGGCCGCCGGCATAGTAAACGCCCATTTCCGCGGCATCGAGCACCAGCTTGTAACCCGTATCGTTCATCACCCGCACGACCACCTCGGCGCCCGTCAGTCCCTGACGCTCGACCCTTTCAATGCCCTCGAAGCGGATGTTGCGCCGGGCCTTCTCCACGGCGCGGCGGCACGAAGAGAGCGACACCGCGACCGCCAGCAGCAATACGTACACCGAATAACGTTGTATCATCTTCATCTTTCTCCTATATATATTTGTGCGATACCGAAACTCTGGCTCCGCGCCCGGCAGTTGCGAAATCCCGCCCGGGCCATCATCGCCATGAACTCCTCCGGCGCGGGAAACTCCCCGACCGAGGCCGGAAGATACTCGTAGGCCCGCTTGTCGCGCGACACCAGCCCGCCGATGCGGGGCAGGATTTTGTAGGAATAAAATTCGTACAACGCCCGGAACACCCGGTTGCGGGGACGCGAAAACTCCAGGATAACGACTTTGCCCCCGGGTTTTATTGTGCGGGCCAGTTCGCGCAGCCCGGCCCCGAGGTCTCCGAAGTTGCGCACCCCAAACGCCACGGTCGCCACATCGACCGACGCGTCGGCCACGGCGAGACGCTCGGCATCGCCCCGGTCGAGGACGATGCGTCCGTCCAGCCCCCGGGCCTCGATCTTGCGGCGTGCCACGGCGAGCATCTGCTCCGAAAGGTCCACCCCGAGCACCTGCACGTCGCGGATGCGGCGGGCCATGGCGATCGCCAGGTCGCCCGTTCCGGTCGCCACGTCCAGGATGCGGCCGGGCTTTGCGCGGCGCACCTCGCCGACCACGCGGCGGCGCCACACGCGGTCGATGCTCATCGAAAGCGTATGGTTCAGCAGGTCGTACTTTGGCGCGATGTTGTCGAACATCTCGCGCACCTCCTCCTTTTTGGTCTGATCTGTATTGTATGGTTTCATTCGTATCTAATCGTTTCTTCGGGCTTCACGGTGGAGACCACGGCCGTCGGGATCACCAGCAGGGCGACGATCGCGGCGACGAACCCCGCGTTGAGCGCCAGCCACCAGCCCCAACCCAGCGACACGGGCACCTCCGAGAGCAGGTATCCCTCGGAGCTGAGCTTCACCAGATGCGTCCATTTCTGCACGAGGCACAACCCCAGTCCGGCGGCATTGCCCCACGCCAGCCCCCGCAGGGTCACCAGCGCCGCCCGCCAGAGGAAGATGCGCCGCAGGCAGCCGTTGCGCATCCCGAGGGCTTTCAGCAGGCCGATCATCCGCGTCCGCTCCAGCACGAGGATCAGCAGCGCCGAGGTCATGTTGAAGAAGGCCACCACGAGCATGATGACGATCACCACCGCGGCGTTCACATCGTGGGCCTTCAGCCAGTCGAAAATATTGGCGTACCGCTCCCGGACGCTCGTCACGGCGAGGTTTTCGGAATCTTCGGCATCATCGTACAACAGCGTCCGGCCCAGCGTCCGGGCGAACGTGTCGGCGCCGGCCAGCGAGCGCGTCAGGATCTCATAGCCCGAAATCTCGTCCGGTCCCCACTCCGAGAGCCGCTGCACGTTGCGGATGTCCGTCACGACCACCACGCCGTCCATCTCCTCCATCCCCGACTCGTAGACGCCCGCCACCTTGAAACGGTCGCGGCGCGGCATTTCGCCCGGCTCGACGAACAGCATCTCGACCTTGTCGCCCACGCCCAGCAGCAGTTTGTCGGCCAGCGTGCGCGACAGCAGGATGTCCTTCGTGCGGACCTCGCCGCCCACACGGGGCAGCTCCCCCGCGACGAGCCATTCGCGGAAATACGACCAGTCGTAATCCGCCTCGACACCCTTGAGCATCACCTCGCCCACGGCGTCGGCCGTGCGGACGATGCCCCCCTTGACGGCATAGGGAGCCATCGCCACGAACCCGTCGGTCCGGCGGATCAGCTCCTCGACATGCGCGCTGCGGCGCACGGGCTGCGCATCGAGCGCGTTCACGCCCCTTATGTCGGTCACCGCGACGTGAGCCGCAAACCCCGTCATCTTGCGCGCCACCTCGCATTTGAAGCCCATGATGACGGCCATCGCGAGGATCATCACCGCCATCCCCAGCGCCACCGACACCACGGCGATACGCTCCATCACCCCGGGCTTGTTCCCGGGCGCGGGCTGCGCCATGCGGCGTGCGATGAAAAAGGAGAGATTCACGGTGCGCTGTCTTGTCGAAAATTTGTACAAAGTAACATATAAATTTCGTATTTCCGGTATCGTAACGACACTTTTTATCAGCCGGAAGGTTTTACAAACGCGCCCGCAATTCTGTTTTGCAGCCATCCTACTTTTTTGTATCTTTGCGGAAAAAGAGCGCCTATGACCCGACGCGAATTGTGGGAGTGCATATACGATGCCGCCGCCGGCGTTTACGACCGGCGGGAGGCGAGGGCGTTCGCAGCGTTCGTTTGCGAAGGACGGCTGGGTATGCGGTTTACCGATGTGATCGTCGAGCCGGACGCTCCCTGTCCCGACCGGGAAGACCTGCCCGACATCCTGGCCGAGATACGCGACTGTCGCCCGGCCCAGTATATTGCCGGGTTCGCCTATTTTCTCGGCAGGAAGTTCGCCGTCCGCGAAGGGGTGCTGATTCCGCGTCCGGAGACCGAGGAGATGGTGCGTCGCATCGTCGACCGATACAAAGGACGCAGCGGAATGCGGGTTCTCGACGTCGGGACGGGAAGCGGTTGCATCGCCGTGACGCTTGCGGCGGAACTGCCCGATGCCGACGTGACGGGGATCGACGTTTCCGAGACGGTGCTGGCCGTCGCCGGACGAAACGGAAGCCTTTGCGGCGGCCGCGTCCGTTTCGAATGTTGCGACATCCTGACGCGGCAACCCGGGGGACGATTCGATCTGGTGGTCAGCAATCCGCCTTATGTGACTGAAACGGAAAAGAATGAAATGGACGCTAATGTCCTTGATTGGGAACCGGGGTTGGCCTTGTTCGTTCCTGACGAGGATCCTTTACGGTTTTATAATCGTATAGCCTGTCTGGGAAGTGATTTGCTATTGCCGGGCGGAAAACTTTATTTTGAAATCAACCAGGCTTATGGCCGGGAAACAGCACACATACTTGAAATGAACCAATATCGTGATGTTCGTGTTATAAAAGACATATTTGGAAAAGATAGAATAGTTACAGCTAACCGATGAGTGCACAATTAACTGATGAAGAGGCTTTAAATCGCGTAGCCTCTTACTGCTCCACTGCCGAGCATTGCCGGGCAGAAATAAATGAGAAGTTACAACGTTGGGGAATTGCCTATGATACCATTGCGCGTATTCTTGACCGACTGGAATCAGAGAAGTTCATTGATGATGAACGTTTCTGCAGGGCTTTTGTGAATGACAAGTTCCGCTTTGCCAAGTGGGGGAAAATGAAAATAGCCCAGGGGCTTTACATGAAGAAGATCCCTTCTGATGTGGCATGGCGTTATCTGAATGAAATTGATGAAGAAGAATACCTTTCTATTCTGCGTGACCTGCTGGCTTCCAAACGGAAAAGTATCCATGCGGCAGACGATTATGAATTGAATGGAAAGCTGATGCGATTTGCCATGAGTCGTGGATTTGAACTGAAAGATATTAAGCGTTGTATCGACATTCCCGATGAAGAGGAACAAATTGACTGAAAAAATAAACGGATTCTTCTTTTTATTCTCGTTCAATTTCTGTACTTTTGCGGCAAATAATTAATAGTTAGTTTAGTTATGAAAAACTTAGAGAGACTATTTGCGGAGAAACTTTTGAAGATTAAGGCTATTAAACTTCAACCCGCTAACCCTTTTACATGGGCTTCTGGATGGAAATCCCCCTTTTACTGTGACAACCGTAAAACTCTGTCCTATCCTTCTCTTCGTAATTTTGTGAAGATTGAAATTACACGTCTGATATTAGAACGATTCGGACAGGTGGATGCGATTGCTGGTGTGGCTACAGGCGCTATTCCGCAGGGAGCTTTGGTGGCTGATGCATTGAATTTGCCGTTCGTGTATGTTCGTTCTACCCCCAAAGATCATGGATTAGAAAACCTGATTGAAGGTGAACTTCGTCCGGGTATGAAAGTCGTAGTCGTAGAGGACTTGATTTCTACTGGTGGTAGTAGTTTGAAGGCTGTTGAAGCAATTCGTCGCGATGGTTGTGAAGTGATCGGTATGGTTGCAGCGTATACATACGGATTCCCGGTAGCTGAAGAGGCGTTCAAAAATGCGAAGGTGACTTTGGTAACGTTGACCAATTATGAAGCAGTACTTGATGTTGCTCTTCGTACAGGTTATATTGAAGAAGAAGACATACAGACATTGAACGAATGGCGTAAAGACCCTGCTCATTGGGATGCTGGAAAATAAGATTCATTTTTTGATCAAACATATTTGGTAAAAAGAACTGTTCGGACAATACTTGGCCGGATTGTTCTTTTTTTGTTTTATACTAATAGAAATTTATGAGTAATTTTGAGAGTAGTGTCAAGGTAATACCTTACAGTCAGGAACGCGTATATAATAAACTTTCAGATTTAAGTAATCTGGAAGCAGTCAAAGACCGTTTGCCAAAAGATAAGGTGCAGGATTTGAGTTTTGATTCGGACACGTTGAGTTTTAGTGTCTCTCCTATCGGAAAGTTGACTTTGCAAATTGTAGAGCGTGCTCCTTGTAAATGTATAAAGTTGGCAACAACTAACTCTCCTCTTCCTTTTAATATGTGGATTCAATTGGTTGAAACTGCAGAAGAAGAGTGCAAAGTGAAGGTAACTATCGGAATGGATCTTAATCCATTTATGAAAGCAATGGTACAGAAACCTCTCCAGGAAGGTTTGGAGAAGATGGTTGATATGCTGGCAGTTATTGAATATTAAACTTTTTTTTATGGCACAGAAACTTTGGGAGAAGTCCGTACAGGTAAATAAGGATATCGAACGTTTCACGGTAGGTCGTGATCGTGAGATGGATCTTTATTTGGCCAAGCATGATGTGCTTGGTTCTATGGCTCATATTACGATGCTTGAAAGCATTGGGTTGTTGACAAAAGAAGAACTGGACCAGTTGCTGGTGGAATTGAAGAGTATTTATGCCTCGGCCGAAAAAGGCGAATTTGTGATAGAAGACGGGGTGGAAGATGTACATTCACAGGTAGAATTGATGTTGACCCGTCGTTTGGGAGATATCGGAAAGAAAATACATAGTGGCCGTTCCAGAAATGATCAGGTTCTGTTGGACTTGAAACTTTTTACCCGTACGCAAATAAAAGAGGTTGCCGAAGCGGTAGAACAACTATTTCATGTCTTGATCCGTCAGAGCGAACGGTATAAAAACGTTTTGATGCCGGGATATACACACCTGCAGATTGCAATGCCTTCTTCTTTTGGCTTGTGGTTTGGTGCCTACGCCGAGAGTCTTATGGACGATATGCTGTTTTTGCAGGCAGCATTTAAAATGTGCAATCGTAATCCATTAGGTTCAGCAGCCGGATATGGTTCGTCTTTTCCTTTGAACCGTACCATGACGACTGACTTATTAGGTTTTGATTCAATGAATTACAATGTTGTCTATGCTCAAATGGGGCGTGGAAAGATGGAACGCAATGTTGCTTTTGCATTGGCTACGATTGCCGGGACGATTTCCAAATTAGCTTTTGACGCCTGTATGTTTAACAGTCAAAACTTCGGTTTCGTCAAGTTGCCTGATGACTGTACCACGGGGTCCAGCATTATGCCTCATAAGAAGAATCCCGATGTCTTTGAACTGACACGTGCTAAATGTAATAAACTGCAATCGCTTCCCCAACAGATCATGATGATTGCGAATAATTTGCCTTCTGGCTATTTCCGTGATTTACAGATTATAAAAGAAGTTTTCCTGCCTGCTTTTCAGGAATTGAAAGACTGTTTGCAGATGACAACTTACATCATGAATGAAATAAAGGTCAACGAGCATATCCTTGACGATGATAAATACCTCCTTATTTTTAGCGTGGAAGAAGTGAATCGTTTGGCACGTGAAGGTATGCCTTTCCGTGATGCATATAAGAAGGTTGGTTTGGATATTGAAGCAGGTAAATTCTCGCATACTAAAGAAGTACACCATACTCATGAAGGTAGTATCGGTAACCTCTGTAATGCAGAAATCTCCGCATTGATGCAGCAAGTGATCGATGGATTCAACTTTTGTGGAATGGAGAAAGCGGAGAAAGCACTGCTTGGAAGATAAAATAAACTTTCGGAGGATAGTTTTTTAAACTTTCCTCCGAAAAGATTTGGCAGAAACAAGTAAACTACTTATCTTTGCACCCGTTGAAAAAACGCGGAAATAGCTCAGTTGGTAGAGCATAACCTTGCCAAGGTTAGGGTCGCGAGTTCGAGTCTCGTTTTCCGCTCTCTTTGAAAGGATGCTCGAATGGTGGAATGGTAGACACGAAGGACTTAAAATCCTTTGGCCATTGCGGCTGTGCGGGTTCAAGTCCCGCTTCGAGTACGAGTATTCTTTATAGGCTTTATGAATCATTGATTCATGAAGCCTTTTTTATTTTTATGGGTGTGTAATATACATTTGTTTTGTTTGAGGGAGCTTTGTAGTAATGGCTACTTGAAAAAAAATCAAAAAACAGTAATAATATTTTTTTATTGTGTTATTAATCTTTTATTTTGCTTTCAGATTATAAGTTTATAATGAATTATTATATTACCGCTTCTTTAACCTTATACATGGTACATTTAATTTAACCGTTAACGCTGAAAAATACTAGAGAGATGGAAAATAACGACAAGCAGATTGAATTAAAGTTTCAGAGGTTTTTTACTGTGAATTTTCCGAAAGTAAAGAACTTTGCTCAAATGCTGCTTAAATCTGAAAGTGATGCAGAAGATGTGGCTCAAGATGTTTTCTGTAAGCTTTGGATGCAGCCGGAGTTATGGCTGGATAATGATAAAGAACTAGATAATTACATTTTCATAATGACTAGAAATATAGTTCTGAACATCTTTAAACATCAACAGGTAGAGCAAGAATATCAGACGGAGGTTATAGAAAAAACTTTTCTTTATGAATTGACAGAAAAGGAAGAGATATTGAATAGTGTGTATTATAAGGAGATGCTCTTAATTATTCAGTTGACACTGGAGAAGATGCCGAAGCGTCGTCGGTTGATATTCGAACTAAGTCGTTTCAGGGGATTAAGTCATAAAGAAATAGCTGATAAACTCGATGTTTCTATCCGAACAATAGAGCATCAGGTTTATTTGGCATTGATCGAATTAAAGAAGGTACTCCTCTTTTTTATTTTTTTTCTCTGATATTTTTAAGTAGTATGTATGTAGTAGTTGTATTTAGTGTATAAAGCCCAAAAAGAAAGAAAAAGATTCATGAAAGATTATATTCAACAACTCATAGAATTGTTCGGCCATAATAACTATTCAGCCGATACGCATAAGAAAGTGCAACAGTGGTTGGCTGATGAGGAGCATGTTGATGAAAAGAGTGAGGCTCTTCGTGAGCTTTGGAAACAAGCAGGAGAACAGAAAGTGCCTGATGGCATGCAACAATCAATACAACGAATGCGGCAGAATCTGGGAATGCAGTCTATCACTTCACGTAGAAATTACCAGTTGCTTATATGGAGAGCTGCAGCTATTTTATTGTTAGCAGTCTCATCTGTTTCTATTTATTTGATGTTGGAAAAGGAACGGCCGGAAAAAGATTTAGTTGAATGCTATATACCGACAGCGGAAATTCGTGAACTTACATTACCGGATGGTACATATGTCATGTTGAATTCGAAGAGTATACTACTATATCCGGAAAAATTTACAGGAGAGACTAGAAGTGTATATTTGATTGGTGAGGCCAACTTTAAAGTGAAACCGGATAAGAAGCATCCTTTCATTGTAAAGGCCAATGATTATCAAGTTACTGCTTTAGGTACTGAATTTAATGTAAATGCTTATC
>OGEP01002126.1_pt1 | contig 18490 bp, 10 predicted proteins | sample 1570721 | NCBI WGS metagenome assembly OGEP01 (sample SAMEA2582131, study PRJEB24529) | metagenome | biome: Human gut stool | place: China | collected 2011 | reverse complement strand
TCTTTGGTTGATGAACCGTGATTAATGATGGTGATTAAAATGAAAAAAACTACTCAAGATGCTATAAATAATGCTGTATGGAAAGCTTGTGATTCTTTTAGAGGAACATTAAACTCAAGCCAATATAAAGATTATATTTTAACTATGTTATTCGTAAAATATCTATCAGATGTATATAAAGAAAAAGTAGAGGAGTTAAAAGCTAAGCATGGAGATAATGAAGATAGAATAAAAAGAAGTTTAACTAGAGAGAAATTCCACTTATCAGATGATTGTACTTTCGATTATCTATATGCTAATAGGGATGCTGATGATATAGGGGATAAAATCAATAAGGTATTGGAAAAAATAGAGGAAGAGAATAAGGAGAAATTAGAAGGAGTATTTAGAAATATAGACTTTAACTCTGAAACTAACTTAGGAAAAGCAGAGAATAAAAAGACTGTATTGAAGAATTTACTAACTGATTTCTCTTCTGAAGATTTAGATTTAAGACCATCAAGATTAGAAGGTAATGATGTTATAGGAGATGCTTATGAGTATTTAATAGGTAAGTTTGCTTCTGAAGGAGGAGCAAAAGGAGGAGAGTTCTTTACTCCTTCTCAAGTATCTACTATATTAGCTAAATTAGTTCAAGCAAAAGAAGGAGATAGAATATATGATCCAACTTGTGGTTCTGGTTCGTTATTAATAAAGGCAGCTAAAGAGGTAGGAAGTCAAAACTTCCAAATATATGGACAAGAGAAAAATGGACAAACAGAAGCTTTAGCAAAGATGAATATGTTCCTACATAATGTAAATGATGCTAAGATAGAATGGGGAGATACTTTAACTAATCCAGGACATATTGAAAATAATCATATTATGAAATTTGATGTAGTAGTTGCTAATCCTCCATTCTCATTAGATAAATGGGGATATGAGAAAGTAGAAGAAGATGTTTATGGAAGATTTTCTTATGGATTACCACCTAAATCAAAAGGGGATTATGCTTTTGTTCAACATATGATAGCTTCATTAAATGAAAATGGAAGAATGGCAGTTGTTTTACCTCATGGAACACTATTTAGAGGAGCTAGTGAAGAAAAGATAAGAAAAGGAATAATTGAAGATAATCTAATAGATGCTGTAATAGGATTACCAGGAAATATATTTTATGGAACTTCTATTCCTACTTGTATAGTAGTTATGAAAAAACAAAAAGATAATACAGATATATTATTTATAGATGCTAGTCAAGAGTACAAAGCAGGAAAGAATAAGAATACCTTAGAACCTGAAAATATAGAAAGAATAGTAAAAGCTTACTTTGATAGAAAAGATGAAGATAAGTTTTCACATGTTGCTACAATAGAGGAGATAAGAGAGAATGGATATAACTTAAATATTCCTAGATATGTAGATACATTTGAGGAAGAAGAGAGAGTAGATGTTCATCAAGTAAGAGAAGAGATAAAAAATATAAATAAAGAGCTTTTAGAAGTAGAAAGTAAAATAGAAGAAGCTTTAAAAGCATTAGGGTTATAGTAGGTGTTGCTATATGGAAATAAGACAAGGATATAAACAAACAGAGGTAGGGATAATACCAGAGGAATGGGAAGTAAAAAAATTAGGAGAATGTTTTGAATTTCTTTCTACTAATAGTTATTCAAGAGAAAAAATGACATATGAAGAACAGGAATATATGAATATTCACTATGGAGATATTCATATGAAATATGGAGCTACATTAGATATAGAAAAAATGAAAGGAAAAATACCATATATAAAGGCAGAAGAAACATTACCTAAGAAGATTATATTGGTTGAAGAAGGAGATTTATTAGTAGCTGATGCTTCTGAAGATTACAAAGATATTGGTAAGAGTACAGAGATTCTAAATATAAAAGATAATAAGGTTTTAGGAGGATTACATACTTTATTATTAAGAGATAAAAATAATTCTTTTGCTAATGGTTATAAGGGATATATTTTAAGAAATGAAAAAATATTAAAAGAAGTAAAAAGGATAGCTGCAGGAATATCTGTCTTAGGAATATCAAAAACTAATTTATCTGAATTAAATATTCCAATTCCACCATTAAAAGAGCAAGAAAAAATAGCTGATATATTATCACATTATGATAAAGCTATAGAACAACAAGAGCTATTGATTGAGAAAGAAAAAGAGTTTAAAAAAGGTATGATGCAAAAGATTTTTTCTCAAGAGATAAGATTTAAAGATGATAATGGAGAAGATTATCCAGAGGGGGAAGAGAAAAGATTGGGAGATATAGGAGAATTAATAGATGGAGATAGAGGAAAAAATTATCCTAATGAAAATGATATTCAACAAAGTGGAATATTATTTTTAAGTACAGTAAATTTTTATAATAACAGATTAATATTTACAACAGGTGATAAGTTTATTACTGAAGAAAAATTTAACCAATTAAAAAAAGGAAAAGTAACTCATAATGATCTAATAATTACATTACGTGGAAGTATTGGAAATGTAATATTATTTGAAAATAAATATTATGATACGGCATTTATAAATGCTCAAATGATGATAATTAGGCCGTTGAAAATAAACAAGTATTATTTGTATTTTATTTTACAGGATATCACTATTCAAAAAATATTTGAGAAAATATCAAGTGGTTCTGCTCAGCCTCAATTAACAAAAAAAGATTTAGTAGAACTTTTAGTAAAAATTCCATCACTAAAAGAGCAAGAAAAAATAGCTAATTTTCTATCTAATATAGATAATAAGATAGAACTATTAGAAAATAAGTTAGAATTATTGAAAAATGAGAAAAAGGGTATGATGCAGAAATTACTTACTGGAGAAGTTAGAGTATGAAGCCTTCATATCAATTTACAGAAGATAAAATAAAACAAAGTTTTAAATATAGAATAAAGAAGAATTTTTTATTAAGTACAGATAAATATGAAAAATTTATTTATACTTTATTATTAATATCTCTGTATGTATATGCTATGAATTCACAATATCCTTTAATTTATTCAAGTAGAATATTAGATATACTTTTTATAACTAAACCGAGTGTATATTCTCCATTAATAGAAAATATAAGTTTATCAATTATAGGTTCAAGTATATTTTATATCATAACAGAAATTATTCCATATAAAAGAAGAAAAATTGAATATTCAGATGAAATAGAATTAAGAATTTTTGAGATTTATTTATCTTTAAAAAGAATTTTAGATGTAATTTTAAAAGATGAAAAATTAGGAATGAAGTTATTGGAAGAAAATAGAATACAAGAATGTGAGATATTATTAAATACTTGGGAAGATAGAGCAAAATTTTTTACCTCTAATTTTGTCTTTGAAGAAGTTGAAAAATTGATAGCTGAGATAAAAGAAAAAATTGATAAATTATTAGTGTTTGAAAATTTTTTAGATTATGAGATAAGAGAAATTATATATAGTATTCCAAGATGCCATTTATTTAGACGTCTTCTTTATAGTGAAATGAGAGGTACTGTAGTTCCAAATATTCATTTATGTGATATTTATGATATTTATGAAAGTATTCAAAAAATAGAAAGCTATGCTAAAAAATTTAAAAAAATTCCGGAAATTTTTTCTTTATCATTATATTCTGAAAATAAAATAAAAGATTATGAGAGATATATATTAAATAATTTTTTAAAAAACTCTGGATTTGCTTGCTTTCATAATTTATCTTGTTTGTTTTTAAAAAATAATAATAAGAAAAAAGCAAAGAAATATTTAATAATGTTTTTAAAAAGAAAGGATTTTTATTTACAGCCTGAAGAAACTAAGGCAGGAAATTTTTTCCAATTTGAATGTGAAAATCCTGAATTATTAAAAGATGAGGAATATTTAGAGTTAAGAAGTGAAATAATGGGAATACCTAAAGAAAGTAAGTCTATAAAGGAATTATTAAATAGAGAATATGTGAAAAACTTTAGGAATTGGAGGGAAGAAGAAAAATTATAATATAGTATAAATTATAAAATACTTATATTGTAATCAAGAATCTTCTATTCTTAGAGAATGGATGAAAGAAAATATAGTTTAAATATTTTTGGAAAGGGCTAATTTATATAATTAGCTCTTTTGATAAATATTTAAGTAGAGATAAGAAAGGAGCTATTATGGTAGAGAATGTAAATGTACCTGAAACAAATGAAAAAGATATACAAAGTAAAGTTATAGAGTTATTAAAGAAAATGGGATATAACTTTATACCAAGAGGAGAAATGGAAAGTTTTCCAAATTATAGATTAAACTATAATGATACTCTATTAAGGGGAATTTTAAAAGAACAATTAGCTAAAATGAACTCTTTTGAGTATAAGGGAAAAACATATAAATTTTCTAATCAAAATCTTGAAGAAGCTATAAAAAGATTAGATTTAAGCTTAGATGGTGGGTTAGTTTTTACAAATGAAGAGATATATAAAACTCTAATGAATGGTACAAGTTTATCTGAGAATGTAAATGGAGATAGAAAGTCGTATACATTAAAATATATAGATTTTGAAAATATAGAGAATAATGTATTCCATTTTACTGAAGAGTTTTCAGTTGAAAGAAAGGTAAAGATAGAACAAGTTAAGTTTGATAGACCAGACTTAATATTATTTATAAATGGTATTCCATTTTGTGTAATAGAGTTAAAATCAAATTTAAAACCAGTTACTGAAGGAATATCTCAAATGATAAGAAATCAAAGAAATATAGATATTCCACATCTATTCAAATTTGTACAAATAGTTATAGCTGGAAATCAGCAAGATGTTAAATATGCTACTGTTAATACTCCAGAAAAATTTTGGTCAGTTTGGAAAGAAGAGGAAGATTTATCAAGTGGTTTACAAAAATTAATTCCAGATAAGAAGATAACAAAATTAGATGAAGACATCTATTCATTATTAAAATTAGATAGAGCTATTGATATTATAAGAAACTATATTTTATTTGATAATGGAGTAAAAAAGATAATTAGATATCAACAGTATTTTGCAATAAAGAAAATACTAAAAAGAATTAATGAATATAATGAAAATGGCTCAAGAAAAAGTGGATTGATATGGCATACTCAAGGAAGTGGAAAATCCCTTACTATGGTATTTTTAGCTAGAGTATTAAAACGTAGTATACCTAATGCTAAACTTATATTAGTAACTGACCGTACAGAACTAGATACACAGATAAAAAATGTATTTTTAGCAAGTGGTTTAAAAGGAACAGAACAAGCTGAAAGTGGAAGAGCTTTAATAAGTAAATTAAAAAATAATAAAGAGATAGTTACGGCAATTATAAATAAATTTAAGTCTACACACTCTCATGATGTTATTGTAGATAGTCCAGATGTATTTATATTAGTAGATGAAGCACATAGAACACAAGGTGGAGTATTACATACTTTTATGAAAGAAACATTTCCTAAAGGATGTTATTTAGGATTTACAGGAACGCCATTATTAAAGAAAGATAAGAAAACTTCTATTGAAATATTTGGAAAGATGATAGATAAATATACGATAGACCAAGGAGTAGAAGATAAAGCTATTCTTCCACTATTATATGAAGGTAGAATGATATCTCAAGAAGTAAGAGATAGTAATTGGTTAGATAAAAGATTTGAAATAATGACTAAGAATCTTTCTGAAGAGCAAAAAATAGAATTAAAGAGTAAATGGTCGAGATTTGAGAAAGTTGCAAGTAGTGAACATAGATTACTAGCAATAGTATTAGATATTGAAATGCACTTTAATAATAACTTTAGATGTAATGGACAAGTTTTTAAAGGAATGTTAGCTACAAATTCAAAGTATGAAGCAATAAAATATCAAGAGTTATTTGAAGAGAATACTACTTTAAGAACGGCAGTTGTAGTATCTGATTCAGATGCTAGAGTAGGTTATGAGTCTGTAAATGGAGAGAATAAAGATTATGTTGTTAAATATCTTCAAAAGTTAAAAGATGAATATGGAGATTTGAAAAGATATGAAGATAGAGTAAAAGAGGACTTTATAAAAACAGATGATATTGATATCTTAATAGTAGTTGATAAATTATTAACTGGATTTGATGCTCCTAAAGCTACAGTATTATATATTGATAAAGAATTAAAAGACCATCAATTATTACAAGCTATTGCAAGAGTTAATAGATTATATGAAGGAAAAGAATATGGATATATAGTTGATTATAGAGGATTATTAGGTAATTTAGATAAGGCTTTAACAGACTATGCTAGTTTAGCTGGATATGATTTAGATGATGTAGTGGGAACAGTTACAGATATTAAATCAGAAATGGAAAAGGTAAAAACATATTACTCTCATCTAGTAGATTTCTTTAAAGAAATAAAAAATAAGACAGATTTAGAAGAGTACATATTATTCCTAGATAAAGAAGAAAAGAGAGAAGTTTTCTATGATTTATTAAAGCAATACTCTAAGTCATTAAAATTAGTTTTTACTAGTGAACTTATATTTAAAGTATTCACTAAAGATGAAGTAGAACTATATAGAAAAACTTTAAAATTCTACAATGATTTAAGAAAAATAGTACGTATTAGATATTCTGAAGATATAGACTTTGGAGAATTTGAACCTCAAATGCAAAAATTGTTAGACCAGTATATATCTTCATCAGAAGTAAATCAATTATCAAAAATTGTAAATATATTTGATTTAGAGTTTGAACAAGAGGTAAAAAGAATAGTAGGAGCAAGAGCTAAGGCTGATACTATTAAAAATGCTGCAACAAAAGTTATTAGAGAAAAGAGAGAGGATAACCCAAGTTTCTATGATTCTTTATCTGAAAAAATAGAAAAGACAATAGAAGAATATGAAGCTAAGAGATTATCTGATGAAGAATATTTGAAAAATATGCAAGATATAAGAGAGAGAATGAGAAAAGGAGAAAGTTCTTCAGAAACTAAGAAAGAATATCCAAGCAGTATAAAAGAAAATACTCTTGCCACTGTATTTTATGATAATATTTTCTCTGAATTTACAAAAGTAATAAATAATGAAGAGGAACTAGCTACTTTGAGCTTAAAACTTGTAGAAAAATTAACAGAGATATCTAAGAAGCCAGATTGGGAAACTAATAGTGATATTCATAATGAAATAGCTGGATTTATAGAAGATTTATTATGGGATTTAGAAGATGAGTATGATGTTAGATTTGATAATCTTAATGAGATTATAGAAAATATTATTAGTATAGGAATAAGAAGATTTAGTAAGAGAGGATATTAAAATGAATCTTACAATAATAAGAAAAGAATTAAAAGCTATTAATCTTAAAGTTAAACCAACTGGAGAAGTAGTTTTAACAGTTCCATCAAATACTACTCAAGAGTATATAGATAAGATAATTAAGAAAAGAACTAAATGGATAAATGAGCAATTAGAATTTTTTAAAGTAAATCGTGTAGAAGAAATTAAAAAAGAATATGTTAGTGGAGAAAGTACAAGATATTTAGGTAAAAATTATAGATTGAAAATATTTGAAGCAATAGAAGAAAGAGTAAAGTTTTATAGAGGATATATTCATATTTATGTAAATGATAGAAGTGATAAAACAAGGATAAAAAAGCTTTTAGATAGCTGGTATAAGCAACAGGCTAAAAAAGTATTTGAAGAGCTTCTAAATAAATATCAAGAGGTTACAAGACAAAGTATAAATAAATTTACAATAAGAGAGATGACTTCAAGATGGGGTTCTTGTAGTATAGAAAAGAGAAATATTAATCTGAATATAAAATTAATAGAGAAGCCTAAATATTGTATAGAGAGTGTAATTTTACATGAACTAGCACATCTAAAATATCCATATCATACTAAAGAGTTTTTTAATTACTTATTAGTATATATGCCAGATTATGAGTGGAGAAAAGAGAGATTAGAAAAGGAGAAGTAAGTTATGATATCATTAAATCTTGAAGAATTAATTGAAAAAATAGAAAAAAATGATAGAGGAGCTATTAATAATTTAGAAGAAATTATTATAAAAAATTATAAAGAAGAAAAATTTAATAATGAATATAATAATTTGCTTGATAAAGTAGAAAAAAATGGAATGTTATTGAATATAATAGGAGAAATATATGAAAATAAATGTTATGATTTAGAAAAAGCTTATGAATTTTATACTAAATCATGTGAAAATAATAATTTTACAGCTAAATGTAATATAGCAAGGTGGTATGAACAAGGAATATTTTTTAAAAAAAATATAGAAAAAGCAATAGAAATTTATAATATTTTAGCTAAAGCAGAGCATCCAGTTAGTTTATATAGATTAGGACATTTATATGATTTAGGTGAAGAAGTTCCAAAAGATTTAGAAAAAGCTAAATATTATTATGAAAAACTTGTAGAAAAAAATGATAGAAATGCTATTCATAATTTAGCAATGATTTATTTAAAATCAAATGAAGAAATAGAGGGGATTTCCTTATTAGAGAAGTCTTTAAGTTTAGGAAATTATGATTCAGCAGCATTTTTAGGTTCATATTATGAAAGAAAAGAAGATTTTAAAAAAGCTTATAGTTATTATAAAAAAGGAGCAGAACATAATAATGGGAAAGCATGTTTTGGTTTAGGAATTTTATATGAAAAAGGAAGAGGAGTAGAAAAGGATATTAATAAAGCAAAAGAGTATTATACTCAATCTTTAAATAATGGTTATGATAGAGCAAGAACATTTTTAGCTTCTTTAGGTGAATATACAGCAGAAGATATAAAGTTATTGGAAATAAGAGCAAAAGAAGGAGAGGCAGGAGCTAATGGTGTATTAGCACGTTATAATTATGAAAAAGGAAATTATGAAAAAGCTAAACTTTATGGACTAGAAGCTTCACTTATGGGATATGGAGATTCATTTTTTATTTTAGGTTCGATAGAAAGTAGAATTAATGGAAATTATCAAAATGCAATAAATTATTATTCAAAAGGAAGTGCAATAAATAATTCTTATTGCTTAAGTTCAGAAGCATGGTGCTATATGAAATTAAAAGATTATTCTATGGCAGAAAAATTATATTTAGAATATTTAGAAAAATATAATGGAAATGATAATATATATAGAATGTTGATGATATTATATTCTAATCAATATAAATTTGAATTTGTAGAAAGATACTATAATCTTTTAAAAAATAAAACTGATGAAATAAAAAGAATGTATGCTTTTGCCAAATATAAAACAAACTCTTACTTAGAAGCTATTGAAATTTATAAAGATATTCTAGAATTAAAAATAGGAGATTATCAAACGATAATTAAATGCTATCTTGAATTAGAAGAGTATAAGGAAGCTAAGTTAATTATTCAAAAAATAAAAGATAAACAACTTTTAAATGATAAAATAGAAAATTTAGAAAAAAAGCTCAATAAAAAAATAGAAGAAAATGAATTAAAGAATTTATCTAAAGATGAAATATTTTTAAATGAAATAGCAGAAAAAATTGAAAATAATTCAGAAAATATTGAATCTTTAAAATACTCTTTAATAGTTGAAAAAGAAGAAATAGAAAGAAAGGAAAAAGATGTTATATTTTGTGCTTTAGGTGGAGGAAACGAAATAGGTGCAAGTAGTTACTTTATAAACATTGATAATAATAAATTTTTAATAGATTGTGGATTGAGAGTAAAAAGAGATTTTTATAATGAAACTTTTCCAAGATATAGATATTTAGATGAAAAAAGATTAATATTACCAAATGAAATAGATGGAATATTTTTAACACATGGACATCTAGATCATATAGGAAGTTTGATACCATTAAGTGAAAAATTTAATAGTAGTCCTATATATTCATCAGGAGCTACAAAAGATTTAGCATATTTTTTGTTAAATGAAATCAATTTTACTGAGAAAAGTGAATTTTTTGATAGTAAGTTAACATTACAAAAATATGAACAATTAATATTAGAAAAAGTGATAGGGAACATTTATGAAAGAAAGATAGGAGAAAATATTTTATGTAAAGAGTGCAATATTAGATTTTTTGAAGCTGGACATATTTTAGGTGCAAGAATGTGCTTAATTGAAAAAGATGGTTTTAAGATACTTATAACTGGAGATTTTTCAGAATTTGATCAACATACAATTTCAAAATATAAACTTCCAGAAAATTTGAAAGTAGATTTATTAATTACAGAGGGGACACATTATAATATAAATAATGAAAGAACTCGTGAAGAAGAAATAGATGAATTTATTAAGGAAATAAAGAATAATCTAATTTATTCAACAGGAAATATCTTAATTCCAGCATTTTCAATAGGAAGAGCTCAAGAAATAGCTTTAATATTAAAAGAGTCCATAGAATTAGGAAAAATTCCTAAAATTCCAGTATATATAGATGGGACAGCAAAAATTGTATCTAAAATTTATGAGAAACATGGAGTAAAAATATATGATGATATTATAAAAGAAGCTCCAAATAATTTATTATATACTTTTGATGAAGAAAGTTCAATAATAATATCAAGTTCGGGAATGTTGCTAGAAAATTGTAAAGCAAGTAGGTATGCAGAAAAGATTATGACTAAAGCAGAGAATGCTATTATTTTTACTGGATATCTTTCTCCAGAAAGTAAAGGTAAAAAATTATTAGAAGCATATGAGACAGAACAAGAAACTTTTAAATTAAATGGAAAGAAAATTCCTTTAAATTGTTATATTTCATCTATTAGTTTAGGAGCACATGCAACACAAAATGGAATTATTGATTTAGTAAAAAAAGTTAGTCCTAAAAAAGTAGTATTAGTTCATAATACACCTTATTTTAGTGTTGATAATCTTTATATGAAATTAAGAGAAAAGTTTAAAGATATAGAAGTATTACAAGGATATAATAGATTAACTATGTACTTATAAAAAGGAGAAAAAATGAAAGAGATTATATTAAAGTTAGCAGAAGAGTACTTAACTCAAAAGAATATAAGAAATAATAAAGATGGAGAAATTATTAAAAATTTACTTACAACAGAAGAAAACGATTATAATAAGATATTTAAAAAGAAAAATTTATCTTATTTTTGGTTTAATAATTTAAAGAAAATGCCAAAAATAAAGGAAAAAGCTTTGTATTTAACAGAAGAATTAGTTTCTTTATCTTTAAATTATAGTGAAGAAAAAGTAGAAAAACTAAGCAAAGAATTAAGTGAGATAAATAAAGTAACTGCGAGAATAATAATATATTATTTAATAAAAGAATTAAATATTGAAGAGAGTGATACTTTATTTCAAAATATAAGTAATGAGAATTCTAAATATTTTCTATTAGATGTTATAAATTTACTAAAAGAAAAATATTCTCCTATAAGTTTGGAAGAAAAAGTATTAAAACTTGAAGGATATATAAAAGAATTAAGAAATTCTTTAGAAATTATTACTTTTGAAAAAGAACAACTTGAAGAAAAAAATATAAAAGAAAAAGAAAATAATGTATTTATAACTGAGAAAGAATTTTTTACAAAATTAAATAGTAAAGAAAATAATTATTTTATTGATAATTTTAAACTTAGTCAATTAAAATTAAAAAAATTAGCTAGGGAAAATTATGAAATTCCATTAGAATTAGAATCTATAATAATTACATTAAAATCATTTTCTAAATTTTTAAAAATGAATAAAATTCAAGAAATAGCAAATATTGGAGATGTTATTGATATTAATCTTAATGAAAGCTTTGAGTACAATTATTATGGTAGTGAATTTTTAGATGAAACTATGAAAAAGAAAGTTAGAATAGAAACTTCTGGATGGAAATATGAAAATATAGTAATTTCAAAACCCACAGTAAGAGAGGTAACTGAAGATGAAAGATAAAAACTATTATATAGGAATAGATTTAGGGACAACAAATTCTGTTATTTCTTTTGGACATATAAATCCAAGAACAGGAAAATTAGAAGCTAAAGTTTTTTCATTTAAAGGAATAACTAGTGATGGAAAAAGTGTAAAAACTTTTGAACTACTTCCTTCATATGTTTTTTTTAAAGAAAATAGCAGTCCAATAGTAGGAGAATATGCAAAAGGAATGTTATCTGTTCAAGCTAGTAGAGTTGTAAAATCGATAAAAAGTAAAATGGGAGAATCAGAAACATATATTTATAATAAAAATGAATATTTGCCTGAGGATATATCTAGTTTGATTTTAAAGTTTTTGGCTAATAAAGCTCAAGAAATGTTACGTTTCTTTCCTGAAGATGTAGTTATAACAGTTCCTGCATCTTTTAATACTGACCAGAGAGAAGCAACACTAAGAGCTGCTGAGAAAGCTGGATTTAAAATTTATGATGAAGCTGGAAAGAAAAGGAATATTTTGTTGGATGAACCTAGAGCAGCTTTATTTGACTTTATAGAATCATATAATAGAAATGAAATTCCAGATATAACACTAGATCTAAAGACTCCTAAAAATATTTTAGTTTATGATTTAGGGGGAGGAACATTAGATGTATCTTTACATAAGGTTAATTATGATGAAGATAATGAAAAAGTGAATATTCAAGATTTAGCTATATCAAGATATACTCAAATTGGAGGAGATAATTTTGATAAAATAGTAGCTAACTATTTTAAGGAAAAACTAAGGCAAAAAGGTGTTCAAATTTCATTATTAAATGAATATGAAGAAAATTTATTAGATATGAAATTAATAGAATTAGCAGAAACTCTTAAGATAGAATTAAATACAGATATTTATACTCAAATGGATTTTTCTTATCTTTCAAAAGAAGAAGTTGATGAAGTTGAAGTTGAAATACTTAGAGCTAATATTTGGGATGACAAAGGAATAGCTGAGGAGATTTCATTAAAAAAATATAAAACAATTGTAAAAGAATTATTAGGTGAAAATTTAAAATATGATGATTATAAAGAAATAGATAAATTAGATTTTTCAAAGAATAATAATATAATATTTCCTATTTTAGATGTTTTATTTAAAGCTTCTAAAAAGGTAAAAGACGAAGTAAAAATAGATGCTGTTTTATTAAATGGGGGAATGACAAAGTTTTACTTGATAAAAGAAAGAATTACTGATTTCTTTGGATTTAAGCCACTTAGTTTGGGAGATGAAGATAAATCAGTTGCTAAAGGAGCAGTATATTATCATAATAGTTTACATAGAGGAATTATTTATAATAAGATTCAAAATGAAAGTATTGGTATAGAGGTAGATGGAGGATATGTAAAGCATTTAATTCCAGCAGGAACTGTTTTACCTTATACTGAAGAAATAAAAGGAACATTTCAAATTAAAGAAGATAATGCAACTTCTATAGTATTACCATTTTATTTAGGAGAGAGGAATGATACAGCTTTACCAAATAAAAGAATAGCAAAAAGAATTGTAAAATTTCCAAAACCTCTTAAAAGAGGGACAATGATTGATATAGAATTGAATATAGATGAAGAAGGAATTTTATCACTAAAAGGTGGAATAGAAAATACTAATGACTATTCTTTTGATATAAGTATTGAAGCTGATCAAATAGAAAAAGAAAGTAAAAAAAATTTGACTAATATTAAACAATATCAACCTATCAAAGAAATTGAATTTAAAAAGATTATAAAAACAGGGGAAGCAATTATAAAAGAAAATGAAGAAAAAAAATTAGAAAATTTATTTAGAGAAAAGAATTTTCCAAGTGTAGAATATAAAATAATTTTAAATAAATTAAAAACTTCATCAAATGGATTTATTTTAGGGGAATATTTATTAAATAAAATAGATTCTGTTTCTAAAGAGAATAAGAGTAAAATAGTTCTATTATTAAAAGAAATTGGAAATGATAATGAAAAATTAAAGGAAAAAATTATAAATAAATTAATAGAATTAACTTCTGAAAAAAACTTAATAACTTATGAAACAAAGGATATGAATAGAATAGTAAAAGATTCAATTAGAGTTTTAGGAACTTTTAAAGAAGGATATTTAGAGAGTCATTTATTGTATTTATTAATTTCTCCATATACTATAAATATAACAGAGACGATAATAAATGTATTAGGAAAGATAGGATATTCAAAAAATTGCTTTATTTATTTAACTAAAGAATTAAATAAATGTCAGGAAGATGAAGTTGGTAAAATGATAAATTTAATTTGGGCTATCTCAAAGATTGGAAAAAGAGAAAAAGTTAATTCTATTTCAAATACTTTATTACCTCCAGTGATTGAAAAAATAAAACAAATTTTAGTTGAAAATAATCATAAAGAATTATCTGAGAAGTGCATCTTAGCTCTAGGAGAACTTGGAGATGGTAGGTTTGGAAATGAAATTTCAGAGGAAGAAGCTAAAAAGCTTATAATTTTTTTAGATGAAATTTCAAAAATAAGAGGAAAATTTTTACATAAAAATATAGAAGTTGTAAAAAAAATGATTCAAGGAAATATTTTAACAATAGAAGAAGAAGAAAGCTTACTAGCAATTAGAAAAGATATAGGAGAATAGAACAAATTTAATATAAAACTGGGAGGAGAAAAAATTAATGTTATATGTTATTATATTGTATTTTGTCCTTAAATATGTGTTTGGTGGAAGAAATAGATACTAAAAAATTATAAACATATGAAAAAATTTTTAGGGGGATAAAATATGGAAAGATTAAAAGATGAGGTTATAAAAAAAATACAGCTTCTTATAGAGAATAAAAAGAATATAACTTATTCTCTATTTGAAGAATTATTTGGAGATTTAGAAAATAAAATTCAATATAAAATTATCAATGAATTGGAAAAAAATAATATTTTTTTAATTGAAGAAGAAGAGTTAGAAGAAAATAATTCCAAAGAAATAGAATTAGAAGTAAATCCAGACGTAGATTTCATATTAGAAGAGGTAAGAAGAGTAACTAATACTAAAACTATATCAGAAGGGAATTTAAAGGAAATTTTTGAATTTTTAAGTCCAGATGAATATAAAAATGTTATAAAAATTTTAAAAAAATATGGATATAACATTATAGAAGGAAATGATGCTTATATTGAAAAAAGAGAAATATTCTATGATGAGGAACAAATAAAACAATTAAAAAGATTTAGTAATGAAGAATTAATAAAAATTTATCAACAAGGAAATAAAGAGGTTTTAGAATCATTAATATTAAAAAATTATAAATTCATTTATTATGTCATAAAAAAAGAAAAGTTACATTTAAAAAGTCAAATGGAAGAAGAGGACTTATTTCAAGAAGGGTTATTAGGATTAAAAAAGGCAGTTGATAAATATGAAGAAGGAGAAGGGAATTTTACAACATATGCATATTATTGGGTAAATCAACAAATAAGAAGAGCTATAATGGATAAAGGTTTTTTAATAAGAATTCCAGTCCATCTTCAAGAAAAATTAGTAAAAATAATGAATCTAAGAAGAAAATATCAAGGAGAAGAATTAATTAAAAAAATTTGTGAATCTTGTGATTGTACTCAAGAAAGAGCTTGGCAATATATAGTTCTTATAGAAAATGCTTATTCTCTTGTATCACTAAATAAAAAAATAAAAGAGGATGATGATTCATATTTAATAGACTTTATAATTGGAGAAAATTCAAAAAATCCAGAGAGAGAATTAGAATTAAAAGAACTTCATAGTGCAATAGAAAAAGCTTTAGAAATAGTATGTGGAAAAAATAAACATTATAAGGAAATTATAATAAAAAGATATGGGTTAAATGATGATAATCCATTAACTTTAGAAGAAATAGGAAAAGAGTTACATGTTACTAGGGAAAGAATAAGACAGATACAAGAAAAAACAGAAAAACGATTGAGAAAATATTTACAAAATTATAAAAATTATTCTTTTTAATGATTGGGGTGGAAATATGGAGTTAGAAAATAAAATTGAAGAGCTATTAAAAGAATATAATTTAGTAGTATTAAAAGGAATAAAATTAGATGGAGTAAATTCAGAAATTTCTAAATTAATAAATAAAGATTCTAAAATGCAATATTACTATGAAAATATTTTTAGTCAAAAAAGAAGAGTCCTTTATTATGATGAATATTTAATATTAAAAGAATTTTTAAAGGGAAGTAATAACAATCGCATAGCAATTTTAAATAACAATTTATATATTAGTTATTATCCTTTGTTTTCTAATATAGAGGAAAAAATATTAGAAACTTTGTTAAATAATGATATTGAAGATACTGAGGTTAAATATATTGAAGAAAAGTCTTTAGATAAAGATATAAGAACATATACAACAATTTTTTCTTCAGTTATTAAATTAGATAATGAATACTATTGTATATATAATGAAGATATAGATAAGTATGATGATATTGAAGAAATAGAGGAAGAATATTTTAATTTATATGATGAAGAAAATTTTTCTTTTGGAAAAAGTTCAAATAAAAAATATGAAATATTTGAAGTAGTTGAAGAAATAGATTATTTACATCTTTTAAAAAGAGTTGATTCAATAAAAGAAAGTATATATTTAGATATTAGTTGGAATGAAGAAGAAGTAGAGAAAAAAATAAATATTTTAAATAATATTTATAACTTACAAATTGAAATATATTCAAAAGAAGAAAAAGAACTTCCAAAGTATAATGAGGTTTATAATATTTTGAAAAAATATTGGGGCTTTAGTTCTTTTAGAGAGTTACCACTATATGATGCTGAAAAGGTAGAAGAGGGAATAAAAGAAGTTTATAGTTTATCACAGGAGAATATTATAAATACTATCATAAATGAGAGTGAAAATGCATATAGAAGTTATGGAAGAGATGTTTTTGTTACTGCTCCTACAGGGGCAGGGAAATCTGTAATGTTTCAAATCCCAGCTATATATTTAACAGAAAGATATGAAGGTGTGGTTATAGTAATTTCTCCACTTATTGGACTTATGCAAGACCAAGTTAATAATTTAAAAAATAAAGGATATCAGTATGTAAGAACTTTAAACTCAGAAATATCTTTGACAGAAAAGAATGAAATTTTGGAAGAGATAAAAGATGGAACTTGTAAAATACTATATATATCTCCTGAAACATTGATAGGGAACTCTATGTTAGATTCAATTTTATCCAATGATAAGAAGTTAGCTTTATTAGTAATAGATGAAGCTCATATTGTTACAACTTGGGGAAAACAATTTAGACCAGATTATTGGTATTTAGGAGATTATATAACAAAAATAAGAAGAAAATATCAAAAACAAGATGGACATTCTTTTATTATTGCAACGTTCACAGCTACAGCAACATATGGTGGAGAAGAAAATATGTTTGAAGAAACTAAAAGTAGCTTAAATATGTCTAATCCTCATAAATATTTTGGCTTCATTAAAAGAGATGATATAGAGTTTAATATAATACAAGCTAAAGCGAAAACAAATAAGCAAGAGTATCGTAAAGATAAATATGAATTATTAATGAATCATATAAAGAGATGCTTATTTTACAAGAAAAAATGTCTTATATATTTTCCAACTGTTGCATTAATAGAGGATTTTAAAACGTATTTGTGTCTTTATAATTATGATAAAAAAGTAGTTACTTATTATGCAACTATGAAGAAAAATGATAAAAAAGAAAGTGGAGAACATTTTAGAAACGGCGAAGTTAAAATAATGTTAGCTACAAAAGCTTTTGGTATGGGAATAGATATAAATGATATTGAAGTAATAATCCACTTTGCTCCTACAGGAAATGTGTGTGATTATTTACAAGAAGTGGGTAGAGCAGCAAGAAAAGAAAAGTTATTAGGAACAGCAATATATGATTTTATGAGTAATGATTTTAAATATATTAATAGATTTCATGGAATATCTACTTTAAAAAAATATCAACTAGTTGAAGTTATAAAAAAAATTTATTCAATTTATATAAAAGAAAGACAGAACAATGAAAGTAAATTTTATATAAAGAAAAGAAATGAGTTATTGTTGGATGTTGAAATTTTCTCCCATATTTTTAATAATCCTATGTTAGATGATAATGATGATATTTTAAATAAAGTAAAAACAGCTCTTTTAATTATTCAAAAAGATTTTGAAAATACGAAAAAATATAGTCCATTTAAGATGAGACCTATTCCTCTTTTTTCAAAAGGATATTTTAAAGTAGATAAGGCTTTAAAAGAATTATTAAGTGAAGAGTTTTCTAGTGAAATTTTTGAAGCAGAAAAAGGAGATATTTATAAAGTTAATTTAAAAAGAATATGGGAAGATAAATTCTCTAATAAGTATTCTTTTCCTCAATTTAAATATTACTTATATACCAAAGATAATGAAAAAATAAAAAATGAAAATCTTTTGAATTTAATTTCATGTTTAAAAGTAGAAGTCTTCTATGAAAAAAGATATGAACAGGATGATTTAAGTGAGGCGGTAAATGATGCAACTGATTCAAAGGCAGTAGTGGATTTCAGACCAGGTTATCTGTGCGGATTTTACGCAGATAGCCATGTTATAAGCTTTTTTCACGATCATCTGCACTAATTCCTGCGGAGATGTCA
>OGEP01002107.1_pt1 | contig 18634 bp, 14 predicted proteins | sample 1570721 | NCBI WGS metagenome assembly OGEP01 (sample SAMEA2582131, study PRJEB24529) | metagenome | biome: Human gut stool | place: China | collected 2011 | reverse complement strand
GAAGATTAGAGTTAATATATACTATATTATTAGAAGAAATAGAAATATTAAAAATAGAAAAGAAAATAACTCTAAGAGTTAAAAAGCAAATGAATAAAGTTCAAAAGGAATATTATTTAAGAGAACAACTTAAAGCTATACAAAAAGAATTAGGTGAAGAAGAAGATATAAGTTCTGAATCACAAGAATATAGAGAAAAACTTAAAAAAATAAAAGCACCTAAAGAAACAAAGGCAAAAATTCAAAAAGAAATAGATAAATTCTCTAGAATATCACCTGCTTCACCAGATATATCTGTAAGCAGAAATTATTTAGATACTATATTCTCATTACCATGGAATAAAGAAACTAAAGATAAATTAGATATCAAAAAAGCTAAAGAAGTTTTAGATAAAGAACACTATGGAATGGAAAAAGTAAAAGAAAGGATATTAGAATTCTTAGCAGTTAGAAGTTTATCAAAATCATTAAAAGGACCAATAATCTGTTTAGTTGGACCTCCAGGTGTAGGTAAAACATCTATAGCGAAATCAATTGCAGCGTCTTTAAATAGAAAATTCGTAAGAATTTCTCTTGGTGGTGTAAGAGATGAAGCTGAAATAAGGGGTCACAGAAGAACTTATGTTGGTGCTATACCAGGTAGAATTATAAATGGAGTAAAAGAATCGGGAACAAAAAATCCTGTATTCTTATTAGATGAAATAGATAAAATGGCATCTGATTATAAAGGAGATCCAGCTTCAGCAATGCTAGAAGTACTAGACCCAGAGCAGAATAAAGGATTTGTAGACCATTATATGGAAATACCTTTTGATTTATCAAAGGTACTATTTATAACAACTGCAAATACTTTAGATACAGTGCCTAGACCATTATTAGACAGAATGGAAGTTATAAGAATTTCTGGATATATAGAAGAAGAAAAATTAAATATAGCTCAGAAATACCTTCTTCCAAAACAGATAAAAGAAAATGCGCTTGCTGAAGGATTCGTTACAATGGACGAAGATGTTATGAGAAAATTAATAAATTCATACACTAGAGAAGCAGGTGTTAGAACATTAGAAAGAACAATAGGAAAAGTTTGTAGAAAAGTAGCTAAGAAATACGTTGAAGATCCAAGCTTAGAAGGATACGATGTTAAGATGGAAGACCTTCAGGAATTCTTAGGTAAAGAAATATTCAAATATGATTTAGCTAAAGATGAGCCAAGAGTAGGTCTTGTAACTGGTCTTGCTTGGACAGAAGTAGGTGGAGTTACTCTTGAAGTAGAGGTAAATGTGCTTAAAGGTAAGGGAGAAATAGTACTTACAGGTCAGCTAGGAGATGTTATGAAAGAGTCAGCTAGAGCTGGTATATCATACATAAGATCTAGAGCTGATGAGCTAGGCATAGATCCAGAATTCTACAAAAATACAGATATACACATACATTTACCAGAAGGAGCTACACCAAAAGATGGTCCTTCAGCTGGTATAACTATGGCTCTTGCTGTAATATCAGCGCTTACAGGTAGAGGAGTACCAGGAGATATAGCTATGACTGGTGAAATAACTCTAAGAGGTAGAGTACTTCCTGTTGGTGGAGTTAAGGAAAAATTATTAGCAGCACATAGAGCAGGAGTGAAAAAAGCACTTCTTCCAGTAGAATGTGAGGCTGATTTAGACGAAATACCAGAAAATGTAAAAGCTGATATGGAATTCGTATTAGTTGAAACAATGGACGATGTTTTAAAAGAAGCGTTAATATAGAGAGGTGAGAGAATGAAAATAAGAAGCTCAGAGATAACAATGAGTGCAGTTCATAGACACCAGTATCCTACAGATGGGATACCTGAGATAGCACTAGCTGGGAGATCTAATGTTGGTAAATCATCACTTACAAATGCTTTACTTAACAGAAGAAATTTCGCTAGAACAAGTTCTACACCAGGTAAGACAAGAACTATAAACTTCTACTTAATAAATAAGGAGTTCTTCTTTGTCGATTTACCAGGGTATGGATATGCAAAGGTTGCTAAGTCTGAAAAGGATAAGTGGGGACAGGTAATGGAGAGATATCTTCAGGATAGGGACGAGCTTTGTGCGATATTCCTTCTTGTAGATATAAGACACGAACCTACAGCAGATGATAAGATGATGTACGATTGGATAAAATACTACGGATATGATTGTGTTGTTGTTGCGACAAAAGCGGATAAGATATCAAGAGGGCAGTATTTAAAACATTTAAGTGTTATAAGAAAGAAACTTCAGTTAGAAAAGGATGAAAAGATAATACCTGTATCTTCATCTAAAAAAACTGGAATAGAAGAACTATGGAGTGAAATAGTTGAGCAGTATAGAAAACATGGATACGAAATAACTGAAGATTAGTATTTATAGAGGCTTTTGAATTTTTTCAAGAGCCTCTCTTTTTATACTTGCAATTATAAACAATACGCTCTCCATGATTCGTCGATTTCTTTCCTCTAGTTCGAGCTCCGCCCGAAGCTAAAGTCGAAATCGACTGCAGATTGTCGAGCGGTATTTGTTTATAATCACAAGCAAAAGAGAAAGCTCTAAGAAAAAATTTTAAAAGCCCTAAATGCTAATCTTTTAGTTATTTCGTAGCAGTTTTCTATACTGTTTGATATATGGAAAAGATGGAACCGCAGTGTGTTAAAAACTAATATAGTGTGGTTCTTTTTTTATGCGGTAAAGTAATTTATATTATTATATAGTTTATTAAGCGATTTTTGATTTTAGACATTGATATTTTAGTTTAATGATGTATAAAATTATTAATTGTCATATTTTTTAAAGAATTGTGTTGTTTAGATATAATTTGTTTAGATAAATGAAGTATTAAGGTTATTTAGATATATTAGTTTTAGTTTAGACTGGGGGTTTTGAGATGATAGATAAGAGTAGAATTAAGGCGGTTGCTTGGGCAGAGATAGATTTAGATGCTTTTAAGAGAAATTTAAAGAGCATAAGAAATGTTTTAAATAATGGGGAAAAGATTTGTGGAATCGTAAAGGCTGATGCTTATGGTCATGGTTCTGTTGAGATTGCAAAGACTTTAGAGGAAAATGATGTAGAGTATCTTGCAGTTTCTAGGGCAGAGGAGGCTATGGAGCTTAGAAGAAAGGGGTTAGATCTTCCAATTCTGATACTTGGATATACTCCAGAGCAGAGATACAGAGATATAATCAGAAACGATGTTATGTTTACTGTTTATTCTATGGAAGACGCTGTGAAGTTAAATAAAGCTGCAGAAGATTTAGAGATGGACGCAAAGGTTCATATAAAGATAGATACAGGAATGAATAGACTTGGATTTAAGGTTACTGAGGAGTCTGTTCAGCAGATTAAAGAAATTAGCGAAATGGATAGAATTAGTATTAAGGGGATATTTACTCATTTTGCTGCAGCCGATGAAGTTGACAAGAGCTTTACAGAAATGCAGGGCGAAAAATTCAAGTATATGTTAAATAGATTAAAAGAAGAAGGAATAGAAGTGCCATTGGTGCATGCAGCAAATAGTGCAGCTATAGTTGATTGCGACGATTTAAAATTCGACATGGTAAGAGCAGGGATAATCATGTACGGATGCTATCCTTCAGATGATATAATGAAAGAAAGGGTGCCTGTTGAGCCTGTAATGACTATAAAAACTAGAGTTTCTCACATAAAAACAATAGAGCCTGTTGAAAAAATAAGCTACGGATGCACTTACGAAGCTAAGGAAAAAGAAAGAATTGCTACACTTGCAATAGGATATGCAGATGGATTTGTAAGAGGAAGAAAAAATCCAAAAGTTTGCATAAATGGAAAAGACTATGAAGTAGTTGGAAGAATCTGCATGGACCAGTGCATGATAAAAATAGGAATGGACGACGACATAAAAGTTGGAGACGAAGCTGTAGTATTTGGAAAAGGTGGAGTAAGCATAAGTGAATTCGCAGACGACTGCGGAACAATTGCCCACGAAATAATGTGCAACATCTCAAGAAGAATACCAAGAGTATTCATCGAACATGAGGATATAATAAAATATGACGATTATCTAAGATATTAGTATTTAAAAACTTAAAAAGACTGACAATAAAACATTATACAAAATATAAACCAGTGTACAAAAACATACAAATTTGCAGTCAACAATTTTGTTAAAAGTTATATATAATCATATAAGCATAGTATTTGTGGTAAATGAAAAAATTTAAATAGGTAACCTTACTCGACGATGCAACTTGATTGCCCGGAGAGGAGGTTACCTATTTATTTTTTCACTACAAAAGTACAAGCTTATAGATTATATATTTTTTAACAAAATAATGTTGACAAAAATTATCTAGTTTGATAAGATTAAGACATAGTAGGTGATGAAAATGTTATTTACAAGGGAAAGCGACTACGCAATAAGAATTGTTAGAGCGCTAAAAGACGAAGAAAAATTAACAATTAAAACAATATGCGAAAGAGAATTACTACCAGAGGCATTTGCTTACAAGATTATCAAAAAGCTTGCAAAGAGCGAGATAGTAGAGATAAAAAGAGGAGCAAATGGAGGATATAGTTTAAAAAAAGACCTAAACGAACTAACTCTGTACGATGTAATAATCGCAGTTGATCCAGATTTTGCTGTTATGGAGTGCATACACAGCTTCTGCAACAGAAATGGTTCAAATGGGATGTGCAAAGTACATAAAGAACTAATATATATCCAAAATCAAGTAGAGATACTGCTAAAGAGAAGAAGTCTTAAAGAAATATTAGAGGATAGAAACTTTGAATGTAAATCTAAAGACTTCGATAGTAGAAAAAGTATATTGTAAAAAAGAGTATTAAAAAGTTAAATTTTGCATTATAAAAAATAAAAAAAGCTTGTATAACTTCAAGCTAAAAAATTTTTAAAATCAAAGTGGACTAAAATAGTCCAAATAAAAACAAACTAAAATTTTAAAAAATGCAAATTGGCAAATAAGACGTCAAACAAAATAACAAAATTCATCAAGTTTTTAATCGAAGCAATAATAAATTTTTAAATTAAAGACAATTAAAAAACAAAAACAAGAAAAAAATAATTAAAAAAATTAATTTCCAATATCAGGAGGTAAAATTATGAATCATAAATGCTATGGCTGTAATACATGTAAAAGTGCAGACAAACCTTTAGAAGGTTACATCAGAAATCTTCCATTTGAAACATCTCATCACAGAGTAGACACTCAGAAAACTAAATGTGGATTTGGTTTACAGGGAGTTTGCTGTAGACTATGTTCAAATGGTCCTTGTAGAATAACTCCAGAGTCTCCAAGAGGGATATGTGGAGCAAATGCAGACACAATAGTTACAAGAAACTTTTTAAGAGCAGTTGCATCAGGATCTGGATGCTACATACACGTTGTTGAAAATACAGCTAGAAACGTAAAAGACGTAGCTCAGAAAAAAGGCGAAATAAAAGGAATAAATGCGTTAAACAAATTAGCAGATATATTTGAAATACATGAAGAAGATATGCACAAAAGAGCAGAAATGGTTGCAGATGCTGTATTAGCTGATTTATATCTTCCTGAATTTGAAGAAATGAAATTAATCAAAAAAATGGCTTATGCTCCAAGATATGAAAACTGGAAAGAACTTGGAATACTACCTGGTGGGGCAAAATCAGAAGTATGTCATGGTGTTGTAAAATGTTCAACAAACTTAAACTCAGACCCAGTTGATATGTTAAAAGACTGCTTAAAACTAGGAATTTCAACAGGTATATACGGATTAACTCTTACAAACCTACTAAACGATATAGTTTTAGGAGAGCCAGAAATAAGACTTGCTCCTGTAGGAATGAGAGTCGTAAACCCTGATTACATAAACATAATGATAACTGGACATCAGCACTCAATGTTCACATACCTTCAGAAGAGATTAACTGAAGAAGATGTTGTTAAAAAAGCTGAGGCAGTTGGAGCAAAAGGATTCAAATTAGTTGGATGTACTTGTGTTGGACAGGACTTACAGCTAAGAGGTGCTCATTATGAAGATATATTCGATGGACACGCTGGAAACAACTACACAAGTGAAGCAATACTTGCAACTGGTGCAATAGATGCAGTTATATCAGAATTCAACTGTACACTTCCAGGAATTGAGCCAATATGCGACGAATTAAAAATAAAACAGATATGTATAGATAGCGTTGCTAAAAAAGCAAATGCAGAATTAAAAGAATTCGACTTCGAAAACAGAGAAGCTGTTTCAGAAGAAATAATAGACAAAATAATAGAATCTTATACATCAAGAAGAGGAAATGTTGAATTAAACTTATTTGAAGATCATGGATTTGACAATGCACTAACTGGTGTAAGTGAAGGTTCATTAAAAGATTTCTTAGGTGGAAACTGGAAACCACTTATAGACTTATTAGTAGCTGGAGAAATAAAAGGTGTTGCAGGAGTAGTTGGATGTTCAAACTTAACTGCTGGAGGACACGATGTTTTAAGTGTTGATTTAGTTAAAGAATTAATATCAAGAGATATAATAGTTTTAACTGCTGGATGTTCTTCAGGAGGAATAGAAAACTGCGGATTTATGAATCCAGAAGCTGCTAAATACGCTGGACCAAAACTAAGAAAAGTATGCGAATCTTTAGGAATACCACCAGTATTAAACTTCGGTCCATGTCTAGCAATAGGAAGACTAGAAATAGTAGCTACAGAATTAGCTGAAGCTATAGGCATAGATTTACCTCAGTTACCACTTGTATTATCAGCAGCTCAGTGGCTAGAAGAACAGGCACTTGCTGATGGATGCTTCGGACTTGCTTTAGGATTACCACTACACTTAGGATTACCTCCATTTGTAACAGGAAGTGATGTAGCGGTAAAAGTATTAACTGAAGATATGAAACAGTTAACAGGTGGACAGGTAATAATAAACCCAGATGCAAAAGAAACAGCTGATATTCTTGAAAAAATTATAGAAGAAAAACGTGCTGCACTTAATATCTAAGGAGGGCGCCTATATGAAAAGAATAATTGTAGACTACGAAAAATGTGATGGATGCAAAAACTGCTCAGTAGCATGTATGCAGGCTCACAGAAAAGATGAAGGCGATGTATATACACTAAACCTTCTTGACCCAGGAAATGAATCAAGAAACTTTATATATAAAGACGAAAAAGGAAATTATCGTCCAATATTCTGCAGACATTGTGATGAACCAGAATGTGTGATGTCTTGCATGAGTGGTGCTCTTAAAAAAGACCCAGACTCAGGACTTGTTACATACGATGAAAAAAGATGTGGTTCTTGCTTTATGTGTGTAATGAACTGTCCATTTGGTGTATTAAAACCAGATAGAATAACTAAGACAAAAGTTATAAAATGTGATTTCTGTTTAGAGCATGGTGGAGAGCCAAGTTGCGTAAAATCATGTCCTAAAAAAGCAATTCATGTAGAGGAGGTGTAATCTGTGAAGTATGTAATTATCGGTGTAGGGGCTGCAGGTATTACAGCAGCTGAAGAATTAAGAAAATTAGACAAATGCTCTGAGATTACAATGGTTTCAGAAGATCAGTTTGTACACTCTCGTTGTATGCTACATAAATATATATCACATGAGAGAGATGAAAAGACTCTAAACTTCACAAGTGAAGACTTTTTCGAAGTAAACAATATAGATTGGAAAAAGGTTGGAGTTGATAAAATAGACACAGCTAATAAGGAAGTTGTCCTTTTAGACGGTGATGTTGTAAAATACGATAAGCTTCTAATTGCAACAGGTGCAAATAGTTTCATACCACCAGTTGGAGATTTTAGAAAGGCATCTAACGTGTTTGGGCTTAGACATTTAAGAGATGCTCAGGCAATAGATAAGATGGCTGACGAATCAGAAAAGATACTTATCGTTGGATCAGGTCTTGTTGGACTTGATGCTGCACATGGACTTCTTGAAAGAGGTAAGGATGTAACAATAGTCGAAATGGCTCCTAGCATACTTCCTGTTCAGTTAAATCCACATGCAGCTGAGGAATACCAGAGAAAATTTGAAGAAGCAGGTGCAAAATTCTACCTTGGATACAAAGCTGATAAGGCTGAGTGCTCTGAGGACGGAAAGATTCACGCAGTTACATTTGATACAGGAGAAACAGTTGCTTGCGATATGATAATCGTTGCAGCTGGGGTTAGACCAGCAGTAGGATTTTTAGAAGGAAGCAATGTAGAAGTAGACAGAGGGATTATTGTAGACGACTTTATGAAAACTAGTGTTGACGATGTTTATGCAGCAGGAGATGTTGCAGGTCTTTCTGGAATATGGCCAAATGCTATGAAGCAGGGAAAAACTGCAGCTAGAAATATGACTGGTATGGCGGAAAAATACGAAGATAGATTTGCTATGAAGAATACTATGAACTTCTACGGACTAGTTACTCTTTGTCTTGGAAATATAAGAGAAGAGGAAGGAGACAAGGTTGTAGAGCAAGAAGATTCTAAGAACTACAAGAAGGCAGTTGTTAGAGATGGTAAGCTTAAGGGAATTCTTCTTCAGGGAGATATTTCTCATTCAGGAATTTGGCAGTATATAATTAAGAATGAGATAGATGTAGATTTTAAAGAGAATATTTTTGATATAACATTTGCTGATTTCTATGGAACAGGAGAAAGAGGAAAGTATATCTGGAATTACTAAAAAATTACTACTTAGGAAAGAGTGGATAAGTCAAAATTTACCAATTTATTGTTACTATACGAAGCATATGAGATATATACAAACTTCTCTCCAGGCTTCGGCGTGAGTGTAAGTAATGTGTTTTATTGTGAATAAAATACACGCCTGCAGATTGTCGAGAGAGTTTGTATATATAACTCATATGCTACATACTATCAATAGTTTTGGTAAATTTTGATTTTATCCACTCTTTTTAAGTTAGTAAATTTGTAGTATCTTAAATATAAAGGACTGCTTAGAAAAATATAGTAACAGTTGAAATTTCTCCTTTTTGTTATATATAAGTATAATATTTTTTAAAATAGTTTACATGAAGCTGATATAACTAAGTTTGTTTGAAAAATAGTATAGAGAATGAGCCTTGTACTTGAGTACAGGGCTTTTTTCTGTTAAAATTAAATTTTGAGAATAATAATTTTTAGGTCTGAAAAAGTCAAAAGTAAGTGATTTTGAGAAACAATAATTTTGTAAAGAATTTGATTGAGATAGATGAAAATTTTAGAAAATGGAGGATATTATGCTAGAGAAAAATAAAGAGTATGTAGTAGACATAGTGGATATGGGTGAGTCTGGTGTCGGGATTGGTAAATACGATGGATTTACAGTTTTTGTGGACTGTGCATTAGTTGGAGAAAAGGTTAAGGTAAAGATAAATAAGTCTAAGAAAAATTATGCGGTTGGTGATCTTGTTGAGATTATCGAGCATTCTCCATACAGAGTAGATAGAGTTTGCGACGATAGCTTAAAGATGTGTGGTGGTTGTCAGATTCAGGAGCTTGACTACAATAAGCAGCTTGAGCTTAAAACTAACGAGGTTAAGCAGGTTATTTCAAGAATTGGTAAGATTGAAGGTGCGACTATACACGATACAATCGGTATGGAAACTCCATTTAGATACAGAAATAAGGCTCAGTTCCCAGTTCAGATGAGAAAAGGAGAGCCTGTGATTGGGTTCTATAAAAAGAAGAGCCACGAGGTAATTCCAACAGCTAAGTGTATGATTCAGCACGAATTAAATGACGAGATAATCGAGGTTGTTAGAGAATTTATTGTCGAAAATAATATAAGTGTGTACGACGAAGTGAAGCACAAAGGACTTTTAAGACATATAGTTACAAAAATCGGATTTACAACGGGAGAAGTTATGGTTGTATTAGTTGCAAATGGGAAAAATATACCTAATGTAAATAAACTTGCAAAAATGCTTGAAGAGAGAATAAAAGGATTTAAAACTTTAGTTGTAAATGTAAACACAAATAAAACAAATGTAATTCTTGGAAGAGAGAATAAAGTTATATGTGGAACAGGAAAAATCAACGATTATATAGGAAATCTTGTGTTTGAAATATCTCCACTTTCATTCTTCCAGGTAAATCCTGTTCAGACAGAAGTTTTATACAACAAGGCTTTAGAGTATGCAAATTTAACTGGAAATGAAACAGTTTTCGATATATACTGTGGAATTGGTACAATTTCTCTGTTCTTAGCACAGAAAGCTAAGAAGGTATACGGAATTGAGATTGTTGAGGATGCGATAAAAGATGCTAAGAGAAATGCAGAACTTAACGGGCTTGAAAATACTGAATTTTACGCTGGAAAAGCGGAAGAGGTTGTTCCAAAGATGTACAAAGAAGGAAAGAAAGCAGATGTTGTAGTTGTTGACCCTCCAAGAAAGGGCTGCGATGAGAAGGTACTTGATACTATAGTTTCTATGGATCCAGAGAGAGTGGTTTACGTTTCTTGTAACCCATCTACTTTGGCGAGAGATTTAGCGTATATGGACGAGAGAGGTTTTAAATGTGTTGAAATTCAGCCAGTTGATATGTTCCCGCATTCAGTACATGTGGAAAATGTGGCACTATTAGAAAGAAAATAAAATACATTATATTTATTGCGTTGATAATCTTAGTGCCAGTTTCCATGATGCAAGATAAGAGTATATTTGGAGATGCTAAGATATTAGTAAAATTATTTGGATTTGGTACAGTATTTTTGATGTTACTATTCATATTTAGACCGTTTTGCAAATATTTTTGTCCTTTTGGGGTATTTTTAGGTTTGTTTAATAAAATATCTCCGTTTAGATATAATGTGGATAGCAGCTGTAATAAGTGTGGGCTGTGTCGGAAAAAATGCAAAATGGGAATAAAACCGTATGAAAATCCAAATAGCGTGGAGTGTATAAGATGCGGCGAGTGTATAAATAAATGTGTGAAGAAATCAATTCATAAATAAGAAAGGGATTGTTGCAGAATTTAACTGTGACAATCCCTTTTTACTTGGAAGTTACATAGAAATACTTAGAAAGTATATACCTACTTGGAAGTTACATGGAAATACTTAGAAAGCATATACCTACTTAGAAGTATATTATAAAAAAATATAATTACTTATATTTTGAGTTAAGTGAGTAATATTGAGTAGGATCCCTATTGCTATTACCATGCCACTTTAGTATATCTTTATCAACTAGCAATTTTAAAATAGTGATACATGTTTTGCTACTTTTTCCTGTTAGAGATGATGCTATCTTTGAAGTTATTTTTTCATTTGTCATTAGAAATTGAATAATTTTAATTTCATATTCGTTTAAAGAATTAAAAACTGACTCATCGAAATTCTTTTGTATCCTATCTTCAACTCTTAGGGTTCTTGAAGCAATACTATTTTCAAGTACAAGTAAGACTGAATTTCTATTAGGTTCAGAATAAGTAGGTTTATTTAGGTAAAAACCATCCATCTCATCATAGATTCTTTTCACACCTTCATTAAGCTCTTTAACCCACCCGAACTCACTTAATACTCTTGCAATTCTTGGGTTTCGAGAATAGCGAGTATTTTTCATATTATTCAAAGTAACGATATTTGGAAGTTTTCCAGGACTAAAAATTTCTAATCTATCATCATACAATGAAACTCTAATATAATCTCCAATAATAGAGTAGTTCCTATGAGTTAAGCTATTTACAATACCTTCAAACCAAGCAAATTCAGGATATTCAGGTATTATTTTGAAAATACCATCTTTGCCAAGATATTGAAATTCTCTAAGTTGAAAATTTATAGCTTGTTTGACATTTTCAATAATTCTAGGAATAGCATATTCGTAGTTTATTTCTTTGATAAGATTTAATCTTCTTCCTGTTTCCATTTTTGTACCATCGTATTTTAGAAGTCTTAATCTAGCTTGTGGTAAGAACTTTGTTGGATATTTTGAGAATAATAAAACTCCAGCAACAGTAAGATGACCTTCTTTCATTAAAGATCTACTTTCTAAAATTTCTTCTAATGATAGATTAGTATTTAGAATATGCTTGTATTTTAATAAAAGCTCTGTATCGATATCATCAAAGCTAGAATCTTTTATGATTAAATCCTCAAAACTTCTATCACCTTTATCATATTCAAGTTGGGTTATTTCATTGTGTGTTAATAGTTTTGACTTATCCCCTATGCGAAGATAAACTCTATTATCACTTGTTTTAATTACATTATTTTCAACTGAATCAATAAAAAATAGAAGAATTTGTATGCCGTTTACTTCTTTAATTTCTGTTTCTACATTCAAATTTCCTTGGCAGCATGAAAAAGGAACATACAAAAAGTCATTTATAGAATTTGCTTTATCATAATTAAATCCTGTTATTGTTCCATCATCTTCTATTCCAACTGCCAATATTCCTCCATTTGCATTTGAAAAAGCAACTAAGTGCCTTGCTACTTCATTTGGCTTGATTCTTGCACTTTTTCTATCAAAATATTGGTTTTCTCTTTCATTGCATAAATAATCTATACTAACTTCTTTTTTCAAAATCAAACACCTCCTATATATAGAAAGGACAAATAAATGATAATTTATACAATGAAAAGTATAGAACTTATTATGCAAAAATGATAAGCTATAAGAAAAAAAGTTTTAAACAAAAGGAGGTGTGGCTATGGGAAATTTGATAAAAACAAGCAGATTTATAAGTCTAATATTACGTCATAAACCAGAAACAATAGGAATAACATTAGATGAACATGGATGGGCAAATGTTGAAGAATTAATCATTGGAGTAAATAAAAAATATCCTATAGATATGCAAATTATAGAAAAAATTGTGAATGAAGACGATAAAAATAGATACTCATTTAATGAAGATAAAACGATGATACGTGCAAATCAAGGACATTCAATTGCTGTTGATGTGGAGCTAAAAAAATTAAATCCACCAGATATTTTGTATCATGGAACTGGTGAAAAATATGTAGAATCTATTGAAAAACAGGGACTTATTAGGAAAAATAGATTATATGTTCATTTATCAAATGACATAGAAACAGCTGAAAAAGTGGGGAAAAGACATGGAAAACCTGTAATTTATGAGGTAGATTGCAAAAGAATGATAGAAGACGGAATAGAATTTTTTAAATCAGAAAATAATGTATGGTTAGTTGAAAGTGTGCCAGTAAAGTATTTGAAAAAATTATAACTATAAAAGTTAATATAGTATAAATTGAGGTGGTGATTATATTGAAAACAAGCTAAAAGAAATTGAAGAAAAAGAAAATGTAAAAATTATTATGGCAGTTGAGTCTGGAAGTAGGGCTTGGGGCTTTGAATCTCCAGATAGCGACTATGATGTACGATTTATATATGCACGAGATGAAGACGATTACTTAAGATTGGATGAAGTGCGTGATGTTATAGAATGGCAGTTGGATGATGTACTTGACATAAATGGTTGGGATATAAAAAAGGCATTGAGGCTACTTTATAAATCTAATCCAACTGTTTTTGAATGGTGTGCATCTCCTATTGTATATCGTACATCATCAGAATTTGAAAAGATAAGGGAATTATTACAAAAATATTTTTCAAAGAAAAAAGGATTATTACATTATTACCATATGGCGGAAAGTAATTATAGGGAGTATTTAAAGGGAGAGCAAGTGAGGGTTAAAAAGTATTTTTATGTACTTAGACCAATACTCGCAGCTAAATGGATTTTAGATAAAGAATGTCCACCACCGATGTTATTTTCTGAATTAATGGAATCTGAGTTGGAGAATTCAATAAGACCAGAAGTGGATAAACTATTAAAAATGAAACAAAAATTACCAGAAATGGGGTTATCTCCAAGAGTTCAGGTTTTAAATGACTATATTGAAGCAGAATTAAGTAACATAAAAGAAAAAGTAAAGTTTATTGAAGAAGATGAAAAGACGTGGAATCTTCTAAATGATTATTTTGTATCGTTAGTAAAATTGAATAAAAAATAAAAAGTAATTATAAAAGGGACTATTGTAAAAACGTGCAATAGTCCCTTAATTTAATATCTTATTCTAAACTTATGCAATATCTTGAACAGATTTCACTGCTTCTTTTTCCTTAACAACCGGCTTTGATGGTTTACCGATTAAAAATGGAATAAATCTATCGTATAAATACATTATTGGAAGATCAACAGCTATAACAATGGTGAAGAATAATATTGCACCAACTGCACTAGTTGTCAAACTTGGGAACACAGCAAAAACACTCTTTGATAACAAAGGCCAAATAAAGAATATAAGTAGCATATGTGTACCCATAACAGTCATTGTATTTTGGCCGATAAAAACAAGAAGTTTTGATGTTATAAGCTTTGAAATACCTATCACTGCATAAGATCCAGCTAATCCACCTAAAACACATAAGAATGGATTGCAGATAGTACTTCCCCAGACATCTATCTGACCATTGAAATTAGATACCATATAAGTGATAACCAAAGAAATTAATATCATATACCAACGCTTGTTTAAATCGCTTTTGAAAAATTCTTTTAGATAATAGCCTAAAAGAATAAATGTAAAAGCGATAACCCCTCTAACAGCGATATTTATCCAATGAGAAAATGGATAGAATAAGTTTATAAGTAGGAATGGTATCCAAGCCGCGTACTTGTAAATAGACATATAGTACTTCATGAAGAAGTACAAAACTATCTCTCCTATAAATAATGCTGAAATAAACCAGTTTGCACCGATATTACAGTGAAGAGTAAGTGTATTTATAACAACATTTTTTATATTAATTAAATTTAAATCTGAATAAACAGCAACATTAAAAAGTCCACCTGTTATATCTAAAAATAGATATGGAACAATCAATGTTTTAATTTTCTTTAATAAAAATTTTGTAAAAGATACATCTTTAAATGATTTCTCTGAAAATAACATACCTGAGATTATAAAGAAAAGAGGTATGTGAAAAGTATAGATAAAAGATAATATTTGTGGATTTGAAATACCCAAATTATTCCTGTAGAACTGATTTATATGACCGATAACGACCAAAAGAATTGCAATTCCACGGGCAATGTCAATGTAAGTTAAACGTGTCTTTGTTTTTAAATTGTTCATAGCTTTTTCTCCCTCAAAAATATTTTCCTCAAAAAGTTATTTTAGCATAAATAAAATATAAAGTTATTAAAAATAAGCATAAAAAAAGCTGCTACAAAATATGTAACAGCTTTTAAAATTATATTTATATTTATTTTTACTATAAATCTATCTTCCTGTGTGGTTTAAGTTCGCAACATCTTCCTCATTTAAATGAGAAACAACTCTGTGAGTTTCAAAATACTTCAACGTTCTCTTAATATCCTGCATAAGAAGTGAAGCCATATCTAGTCCAAATCCTTGTCTAACAAGAACCCTCTGAACAACTACATTATCAGCGTATTTTGGAAGAGAATACGCAGGAACTAACCAGCCTCTACTTCTTAACTTATCTGCAAAATCGTATAAATTAAACGAAACCTCTGAGTCTTCTTTTAATCTCCATGTAACTGCAGGGATACCTTTATTTGGATTTCCGTCAAAAATTATCTCAAAAATACCTAGTTTTTCAATCTCTTTAGCTAAATACAGGGCAGTTTTGTAGCAGTTCATGTGTACTTTTTTATATCCATCAAAACCAAGTCTAAGTAACTGGTAGTATTGAGCTATAATTGGTCCAGCTGGTCTTGAGAAGTTAAGCTGGAACACAGACATATCTCCACCTAAGTAGTTTACGTGGAAAATTAAATCATCAGGTAAATCTTTTTCATCACGCCAAACAACAAATCCACATCCTAGAGGAGCAAGTCCAAATTTGTGCCCTGATGCACTTATTGATTTTACTCTAGGAAGTCTAAAGTCCCATTTTATCTTAGGTGAGCAGAATGGTGCTAAAAATCCACCAGATGCTGCATCTATGTGCATATCTATATCTAAACCAGTCTTTTCTTCAAGCTTATCAAGTGCGTGAGAAAGTTTTTCTATAGGTTCGTACTCTCCTGTAAATGTAAGTCCAAGAGTTGTAACGACACCGATTGTATTTTCATCTATATATTCAAGCATAGAGTCGGGATCCATATAATATCTGTCTTCTTCCATTGGAATTTCTCTAAGCTCTATACCCCAATATCTTGCAAATTTTTCCCAAACAACCTGAACAGGTCCTGTAACTAGGTTTGGTTTACTTATATCTTTATCTTCTGCAAGACGTTTCATTTTCCAGCGATGATACATCGCAAGCCCTCCAAGCATACAAGCTTCTGAAGAACCAACAGTAGATGTACCTATTGAAGTCAGCTCATTTGGAGAATTCCATAAATCTGCAAGCATAGAAACTATACGGTTTTCAATCTCTGCAGTTTGAGGATATTCATCCTTATCTATCATATTTTTATTCATTCCAATTTCCATTATTTCTTTGATGTACTCGTCTTCATAAGTCTGAGTGAAGGTAGCTAGATTTTGGCGGGCATTTCCATCTAAAAATAGCTCGTCTTTTACAATTTCTAAAATAGCCTTAGAGTCAGATTGTTCCTTTGGAATTTTATATTTTGGTAAAATAAATTCTGAATCTTTAGAAGCGAAAATAACATCTTCATCGACTTTATGGTCAAATTTGTGTGTTTTATACATCATCATTAATGCATCTCCTTTGAAATAGATAATATGTTTATTATAAAAATATAATTTGATGAAAAAGTATATTTATCATAACAAATTGCAATTATATTTGCATCAATTTTAACACTAAGAAAAATTAGTTGCAATAAATATGAAGAAAAACACACAAACATTAGTAAAATAGGTGGATTATTATGTGAAAATGTGGATAAAAGAAGAAAATATGATAGAGTAAAATGATTTTTAGAGTGAATAATGTGATATAGTATTATTATTGGTATAATTATGTAAAACGAATTATTTTGATGATGTAAGGGAGGTTTTTTAATGGCTGATTCTAATATAACTAAAAAAGCTTTGGCAGACTCTTTAAAAGAGATTATGAAAACTGTACCGTTTGAAAAAATAACTGTGACTCAAATTTGTAGTGGATGTGATATGAATAGAAAAAGTTTCTATTATCACTTCAAGGATAAATACGACTTGGTAAACTGGATTTTTGACACAGAGTTTTCTAAATTCGCAACTGAGCGGAATTTAACAGAAAACTATGATGAAAGAATTTTATTAATAGAAAAAATGTGTAACTATTTTTACAATAATAGAGAGTTCTATCAAAAGGCATTAATGATTAAAGGACAAAACTCATTTTCAGATCATTTCTGGCAATATATACAGCCCTTAGTTAAACAAAGAATACTATATTTGTTGGGTTCATATATAAACCAAGATGATATAAAAGTAGATGAATTTACAGTAGATTTTTTAACTGATGCTATTTTGTGTGCAGTTGAGCGATGGCTTTTAAATAATGAATTTATGCATGTAGATGAATTTTTAGACAAAATATTAGTAATTGTTAGAACATCAATAATGCTTATACAGAAAGAAATGGATATGTAAATTTTTATGAAAAATAATAAACTGAAAACAAGAAAAATCGGTAGGAAATATAACCTACCGATTTTTTTATTTCTGCTTCAAAATTTAAAAGTATATTTAAGTTTCGTATTAAAGGTAAGTAGTCGCTAAAATAAATTAAATATTGAAAACTAGTTTTGGTATATTTTCATATTTCTATTTTGTTTAAAGTTCTGTTAAGGTGCAGAGTTTAACAGCTTTCCCAAAATTGATTGCCTATAAAGTAAATTCTATTAATATACAACTCTTACATAGAGTATGTTGATTATATAATTAACTTTATTTTGAAATATTATACTTATTGCTTGTTTACAATGATAATCTCAAAGGACTTAATAAACAATAGACATAATTTACCAACTGTCCTAAAATGTAACAAAAATTTATATTTGTAACATTTTGGGACAATTATATTGTTTTGTCTAATGAAATAAAATTGTATTATTTTTATAATTTGTTTAAATGAACCATCTATATAAAATATTTCAATTGAAAGGAATGAATTCAAATGAATATGAACAATAGTATAAAATCTAGTATGCAAAATTTTGCAGTTGACAAAGCACTAAAATACATAGAAGGAAACCCAGAAGAAAATATACCAAAACTTATGAAATTGGTAGACAAACTGACTCCTGAGTATTGGTATAAAAGTCAGCGTGATGCTATTAGAACTGCGATAGAGGAAAAAAATCATTGGTATCAGTTAATCTTAAAAGTATATGACTTAGATCCCGGTGTTAGAAGAGCTTTCTTTGAAAACTTCTTATTCAATGCCAGCCTAAAAGGAAGTGCAATACAGCATGAGGTATCAGAAAGAGAAGGATGTAACGTACCTTGGGCGATATTATTAGACCCAACTTCTGCTTGTAATATGCACTGTACTGGATGTTGGGCAGCAGAATACGGAAATAAATTAAACCTAAGCTTAGAAACAATAGACTCAATAATTCGCCAGGGGAAAGAAATGGGAACATATATGTACATATACACTGGTGGAGAGCCTCTAGTTAGAAAAGAAGATTTAATGAAAATAATTGAGCTATTTGAAAGTATAGGAATTACATAT
>OGEP01002084.1_pt1 | contig 18957 bp, 18 predicted proteins | sample 1570721 | NCBI WGS metagenome assembly OGEP01 (sample SAMEA2582131, study PRJEB24529) | metagenome | biome: Human gut stool | place: China | collected 2011 | reverse complement strand
TTCATACCTATTTTATTCTATATCTGATCTTTATCTCATCTACAAAATTTCAATCCAGGTCTTGCAACAATAAAGAAGTCATTTGTTTTATCGCTTCCTGTAACATTTGAAAATGTAGTTATGTTCGGAGCAATGATTACGATAACAAGAATTGTTGCACCGTTAGGAGTTGTGGCTGTGGCTGCCAATGCATTTGCAATAACTGCTGAAAGCCTGTGTTATATGCCGGCTTACGGAATTGAGGAGGCTGCAACAGCACTTGTTGGACAGAGTATCGGTGCAGGCAGAGGAAAGCTTGCATTGTCTTTTGGAAGAATTTCAGTTGCTTTCGGAATGGGAATAATGGCGTTCACCGGACTTCTGATGTTTATATTTGCACCGTTTATGATTGGAATTCTTACACCTGACCCGGCAGTAAGAGAGCTTGGCGTAACTATACTTAGAATCGAAGCATTTGCAGAACCACTGTATGGAGCATCAATCGTTGTAACCGGAGTGCTTCGTGGAGCAGGAGATACGCTTGTTTCAAGTCTTATGAATTTCTTCAGTCTTTGGGCTATTCGTGTTGTTCTTTCATTCCTTCTTGTTGGAAGTTACGGACTTGTTGGTGTGTGGATAGCGATGGCGGCAGAGCTTTGCTTTAGAGGTGCAATATTCCTTGTACGCATGGAGCGGAAGAAGTGGCTGAAGAAGGTGTGACTTTGCGAGGAATTCCTAAAAGCCTACTAATACAGCATATATAAACGTGATATATGAATTAATAAGTAAGCTGAATTAATCAAAAAGCCTGCTTTCAAACAAAAGCAGGCTTTAAAAATTCATCAGATATTACATACAAAAATCCTATTAACCAAGATACTTAGCAAGCACATCTACCTTATCAAGCTTCTCCCAAGGGAGGTTAAGGTCTGTACGTCCAAAGTGACCATAAGCAGCTGTCTGCTTGTAGATAGGTCTTCTTAAGTCGAGCATCTTAATGATTCCGTTAGGTCTTAAATCGAAGTTCTCACGGATGATTTCAACGATTTTTTCTTCATCAAGCTTTCCTGTGCCAAATGTATCAACCATGATAGATGTTGGTCTGGCAACACCGATTGCATATGAAAGCTGAATCTCACATCTGTCAGCAAGTCCGGCAGCGACAATATTTTTAGCAACATATCTTGCAGCGTATGCAGCAGAACGGTCAACCTTAGTGCAGTCCTTACCAGAGAAAGCACCACCACCATGTCTGGCAGCTCCACCGTAAGTATCAACTATAATCTTACGACCTGTAAGACCTGAATCTCCATTAGGTCCACCAATTACAAAACGGCCTGTTGGATTGATGTATATCTTAGTGTCAGCGTCAATCATAGCAGGATCAACGATTGCATCAATAACATATTTCTTAATATCCTCATGAATCTGTTCCTGAGATACTTCAGGAGCATGCTGTGATGAAACAACGATAGCATCAAGTCTTATAGGCTTTTTGTTTTCATCATATTCAACTGTTACCTGAGTCTTTCCGTCTGGTCTTAAGTAAGAAAGAGTTCCATCTTTACGAACCTTTGTAAGCTGCTTAGAAAGCTTCTGTGCAAGTGCAGAAGAGTAAGGCATGAACTCAGGAGTTTCGTTAGTTGCGTAACCAAACATCATACCCTGGTCACCAGCACCACCTTCTGAATCATCAATCTCGCCATCCTTTGCTTCAAGTGCCTTATCAACACCCATAGCGATATCAGCTGACTGCTTGTCTAATGCAACCATAACGGCACAGGTATTACCATCAAATCCCTTATCAGAGCTGTCATAACCGATATCTGTAACTGTCTTTCTTACGATAGAAGGAATATCTATGTTAGCCTTAGTTGTAACCTCGCCCATTACCATAATAAAACCTGTGTTAGTAAGAGTTTCGCAGGCTACTCTTGAGTATGGATCCTGCTCATAGAGAGCATCTAATACGGCATCTGAAATCTGGTCGCAGATTTTGTCAGGATGTCCTTCTGTTACTGATTCTGAAGTAAATAATCTTTTTTCCATGTTATCTCCTTTTGATTTTATCGTGAATATGTCTATCCCATACCTTCTCGTGTCTATTCTTATCGTTACTCGTGCTTGTAGCAAAATGCCAGAACTGCAATGTTACCGCTGCTCGCACAAAAAAAGGTCCCCGATAAGGGACCCGATAGACTATATCGAAATCCTCTTATTGTTCGACTAATATCGCTCAGGTTGGCACCTTCCTCAAAAGGGGTTGCCGGGCTTCATAGATCCTATGTATCTCCACCGCTCTTAATAAGGGATATAAAATATTCAATTAATATTACCGCATAAGATACTACACAATATTTAAACATTCGTCAAGAGTAAATTGACATTTTCTATATAGAAATTTATAATTAAAATACATTTGTACAGACAAATGTATCGTGAATACTGGGGGAATGAGTAATGACAGATAAGACGATATTCATATTTGACGCACAGGAAGGCGATAAACTCGCAGATGATGTACATACGCCAGATGGTAATATATTAGCAAAGAAAGATACCATACTTAATTATGATATAATAGCAAATATTTCAGGGCATCATATACTGGAAGTAAAGGTATACGACACCAATAATGAACTGCAGGATCTGGAAAAGGTTCTGGGAAAAACTGCTAATAAAGAGAACGTTAAGTATTTTGATAAGATAAGAGCGAGCATAAGGTTTAAGCATTTTAAAAAGACCTATGATGAGAATATTCTGGATATCAAAGGAGACCTTAACGATGTTGTTACGAATAACAGTCCTATTGATATAGATAAGCTGATAGAAGGAACTAATGAGATTCTTTCTGCGAACAGAAATAGTTTACAGCTTTTTGATATGTTGCACAGTATGAGGCAGTTTGATGACCTTACATATGTTCATAGTGTAAATGTTGCTTTGATAGCTTCAATTCTTGGGCAATGGCTTAAGTTTAGTGAGAAAGATATAAGAATACTGACAATAAGCGGACTTCTTCATGACATAGGTAAGATTATGATTCCTAACGAAATTCTTACAAAACCTGGTAAGCTGACAGTTGCTGAATACAATATAATGAAGCAGCATGTTAATTTTGGATATGAGAAAGTTAAGAATCAGAACATTGATATACGAATTAAAGAGGCATGCCTGCTCCATCATGAAAAATGTGATGGAACAGGGTATCCATTTGGCTTAAAGTCGGATCATATTCCAGCAGTAGCCAAGATTATAGCAATTGCTGATGTGTATGATGCAATGACTTCAGCAAGAGTATATAGAGGAGCATTATGTCCTTTTGAAGTAATAGATACAATGTATAAAGATGCATTTACAAAGTTTGAACCTGAATATATTCTTCCTTTCTTAAAGAATGTGGCATCATCGTATATTAATAACGATGTGAGACTTTCAGATGGAAGAATTGGAAAGGTTGTTCTTATTAATGAGAATGCCCTCAGTCTGCCAATTGTCCAGTGTGAAGATGAGTTTATAGACCTATCCAAGACACGAGGACTCACAGTTTCTGCAATTTTATAAAAAACTATCTGGCACATGCGTGGAGGTATTTTTCTTTAGTAGCCATACCTCCGCGGATGTGTCTTTCTTGTTTATTGACATCAAGAACCTTTCTGGCTTCTCTGGCTAGTTCAGGATTGATTTCCATAAGTCGTGCAGTTACATCTTTATGTGCAGTGCTTTTGCTTACATTAAATACTTTGGCTGTCTGTCTTACAGTGGCTTTATGCTCAATTATGTAATATGCCAGCTGGGTGGCACGTTCTTCTATATAGTCTCGCATGTCGGGACTCCGGAAGTTTCATTTATACAATCTATGCCACGGATTGGGGTTTTATGTTAGAATGTGTTATGACTATGATAAGGAATCATTTACATTATATTTTTAATTTCTCCGCAAACATAAGAAGTACGCTGATTGAAAGCAGTGCACTTGAAATCCATATTGTGTGGATTCCGAACAGCATTGAAAGGTTTCCACCGATACCTGCGCCGATTGCAAAGAATAATATTATGCCAAAATAATATCCGGCTTTCTTAAGAGATGTTTTATTGCCAGTACGCACAAATACTGAAAGTGCGTCTGTACCGCTTCTTAAGTTACCGATGCACATGGTGCTTGCATAGGAATAGCCATTGACTTTTCTAAATGCCTGTACCTGCATAGCACATGAGAACGATACGATTATTGTTGCAAACATGTCCATTGAGTGTGGCATGAAGCCAACTGCAATTAAGATAACAATTTCAATAAGTAATATTGCCTGCCGCCAGTGAAGTCTGGTGGCATTTTTATATTTGCCCTGAATCCGCTCTGTTACGAATACGCCAAGACCAAATGCTAAGAATGGCAGAAGATATTTTAATCCCTGATACCATTCACCCATCATAAAATGTGTACTCATAAGAACCACATTACCGGTCTGTGCGTTGGAGAATACTTCATTTCTTGTAAAATATGTATATGCATCCTGAAGTCCACCGGACATGGCAAGGAATACGCAGTTTATGAAGGCTTCGGACATCTGTATATCCGGAAGCTTCTTAGCGAGGGCATTGTGAAGCTTTGATGCCATAAATAACCTCCTTGTGTTTTATAACTTTGGTTGTTATAGCACAAGGAGGTTTTGTTGTAAAGGGTATATAAATATTAGATATGCTGTGAATTACCATATGCCGTAGGATTATCTGGCAGCAGCTATGTCCTCATGGCGGCTACACCTAGTGGGAGTAAATGCAGCTATATACAGAGCTTATTATGCTGCGCGAAAACAAACGCGCTTCGCTTGAACGAGTTTTCTTGCAGCAATCTTTAGTATATAGCTGCATAACTCCCACACGGTTCGCCTTAAATCGGACATAGCTGCTGCCAGATAATCCTACGGCGTATGGTAACGCAACATATTAATATATGATTGTACTATTTTCCAAGTGCTGTCTTCTGAGGCACTTCTGTTTCTTTTTCGTAGCATGCAAATGCACTGTCGACAAGTTCTTTATCTGGCTTCGGTGTAAACAGGCTGACTACAGGAACGATAATCATTCCGGCAAACATTGCAAATGCACCGCAGTTGATAGGTGACTGGAGCCATGTTGGGAAGCCTGCTCTGAAGAAGATGTTAGCAAGCATAAGTACTGAGCTGAATAAAAAGCATGCCCAGCATGATGCTTTGGAAACCTTCTTAGAGTAAAGCGAGAACATAAATGGTGCAAGGAATGAACCTGCAAGTGCACCCCAGGATATTCCCATAAGCTGTGCAATAAATGTTACTGAACTCTTGTACTGGATAAGTGCAAGTATTGCAGATATCGCAATGAATACAACAACAAGAATTCTTATGTATAATACCTGTTTCTTTTCACTCATGTTCTTGATAAAGTTATCTTTTAAGAAGTCAATAGTAAGTGTTGAGCTTGAAGCTATTACAAGTGATGAAAGTGTAGACATTGAAGCTGACAACACGAGAATTACAACTAATGCAATAAGCGCAGGACTTAAATTAGAAAGCATTGTTGGAATTATTGAGTCGAAACCGTTAGCCTTGACATCTATCTGGTCAGAGAATAATCTTCCGAAACCTCCGAGAAAATAGCATCCGCCTGAAACTATAAGCGCAAATATTGTCGAGATTACAGTACCCTTCTGTATAGAAGCTTCATTATCAATGGCATAGAATTTCTGAACCATCTGAGGAAGTCCCCATGTTCCAAGTGATGTAAGGATTACAACGCATAAAAGGTTGAATGGGTCAGGTCCGAAAAATGAAGCAAATATACCGGGAGTATCGCTTACTGCCGGGTCAGACACATTTGCAAGACCCTGCAGTGCAGACATGAAGCCGCCCTTAGAGTGGATTACGGCAGCAATAACTGCAACAATACCGAATAACATGATAATTCCCTGAATGAAATCATTGATTGCAGTAGCCATGTAACCGCCGGCAATTACATAGATTGCGGTAAGTGTTGCCATGATTATGATACAGACGCTGTAATCAATGTTGAAAGCCATACCGAAAAGTCTTGAAAGTCCATTGTAAAGTGAAGCTGTGTATGGAATCAGGAAAATGAATATGATAACGGAAGCACCGATTTTTAATGGATTGCTGCCGAATCTCTTTCCGAAATACTGTGGCATGGTTGCTGAATCAAGGTGCTGGCTCATAATTCTTGTTCTTCTGCCAAGTACGACCCATGCAAGGAGTGAACCAATAATCGCGTTGCCGATACCAGCCCAGGTTGCGGCAATGCCGTATTTCCAGCCAAACTGGCCTGCATATCCAACGAATACAACAGCCGAGAAATAAGATGTTCCGTATGCAAATGCGGTGAGCCACGGACCAACGCTTCTTCCACCGAGAACGAAACCATTAACATCAGTTGCATGCTTGCGGCAGTATAAGCCAATGCCTATCAGCACCGCAAAGTAGATAATAAGAATAACCAGTTTTAACATAAAAACCCCCATATTAAATGTATTAATCCCTACTTCATAAGTTTAAAGCGTAACGCTTTAAATCAATAAAGTAAATATAAATGGATTGTAGCATATTGGGGAGGGATTGGCAAGGATAAAATGAGTTAATATATATGAGTATATATGAATAATATGGATATACCTACTATTATGCCTATAATATGTCATTGAGTAGGTTTGCTTGAGAGAATTATAACCTGATGCGGAGGGAGCAAACCTACGAAACAGCTGTGAATAGCTTTTTGAGTAGGTCTTTTTCCTGGATTTTTCTGAATTAGAGGCTCTTAAAGATGAAATCTTCCGTGAAAATGCCTACTAAATTATGATTATGTATATAGTTAGTGGGTTTTGAAAGACAATTTAATAAAATAAGATGTTTAATTGACATACTAAAGTAATGGTGGATAATGATTTGGTAGGTTTATTAGGAATTTATGCTATGCGGGATATAGGGAGATATATGAAAACAGCCACCAGAAAAATGATATGCCCCCTGTCAAGTAGACAGGGGGCATATCAAAATCCAGTGACTGTTTTAAGAAAATAAGGAGAGTAAATGTGAAGTATCTTATCGTCTGCCGCCGCCGAAGCCGCCGTTCTGACCATTCATATCAGGCGTATTACCACCATTCTGACCGCCGAAGCCGCCCATTTTACCGCCGCCGAAGCTGCCAGTGCCAGAAGCTCCCATTGTTCCAGATTCCTGAGTCCAGTCTGCAATAGAGTCTGAACCCCGGTAGAGTGTGTAGCTTGTGCCGGTTACAAGAGTGTCAGAGCATATCCAGCCGTTGCCAAATGTTCCGTCAACAGTGAAGCTTATTACTTCTTTGCCAGAAGAATTTTTAAGTGAATAGCTTCCAGAACTGAAGGATACGGAACTTAATACATAAGCATTAGCAGAGTTTATAGGTGTTTCGCAGATACCACCGAGGGCAACGCATGTTCCACCGGTTATCGTTACGGTACCATCTACATCAATTGATCCTGATACATTTCCAGATGAACTGCCACCTTTAACTAATACAAATCCACCGGTCTGTACGTAATTTCCATTAGAATCAATACCATCAGTATCACCAGACGCAGTTGTGACATCTATATATCCGCCTGTTACATTGACAATTGGAGAAGTCTTTCCATCACCTGTGCAGGCATTGATGCCATCATCAGTAGCATATACATATATTTTGCCACCATTTAAGTTGATAGTTATGGCTTCAAGTCCTTCGTATGAAATTACTACATTAATGTAACCGTCATTGACATCAAGCTGTTTGTCAGCGTGTATGCCGTCATCACCTGAAGAAATTGTAATTGAACCACCATTGATAACAATAGTTCCTTTGCCGTCCTCGCCGGTTTCAAGTACACCTGGGTTAGAGTTGGCATGGATACCGTCATCTGTTGAACTTATGTTAATTGTAAAGCCTGAAATATTTATTTCACTTTCTGCTTTAATACCTTTAGTTGAGTAGGACTGTCCAGAAGAATTACCGGATTTATTAAAGTCACCAGGCATTCCTGGACGGTCGCCACCGGTCTTATTTCTATCAGAGCTGCCGTTCATATTGGGAGCGTTGCCGTTACTCATATCTGGAGCATTGCTGTCACCAAAGCCGCCTGGTGCGTTGGCGATAGTGTCAGAAGCTGCCACATAAGAAACAGTGTTGGCAGAAGCAGTCTTATTACCAGAGCTGCCATGTCCGGCAGATGTACCTGAAGAACTGCCTGACGAAGTAACTTCTTCACTATATTCAGAGTAAGTATCTGTATAGATGTTTAAGTTACCATCACCTGATATATCTACCCCGTAAGATGCGTCTATACCGTCACAGGCTGCATAAATATCAATGTTACCACCAGTGATTGTAACGATTCCCTTCTGGTTGCCCTTGTTAGAAAGGCTGCTGTTAGAAGTCTTGATGCCATCTCCTTTAGCAGAGATTGCAATTATATTTCCAGATTCAATATCAACGGCATCATTGCCTTTGAATGCGTTGTTCACAGCAGTAACTTTAACAATCACATTTTTAATAGAAAGGTCGTCCTTGCTTTGGATACCATTATTGTAATTAGCTGTTACAACTAAGGCTCCTTTGCCGACGAGTTTTAAATCGCATGTTGCATAGATTGCTGCGTTGCCAGCGTCATCAGAAGAATCTTCTGTAGCTTCGGCACGATTGTCAATTACTTCGTTAAATGAGTTCTCTTCTGATTTAATCTTGACTTCGGAAGCATTTTTAACGTATATAGGTGAACCACTTGAGCATGTGATAGATGTTCCGTTCAATACGATAGTAACCTCGTTCTCATCACCTGCGTCAACGATAAGCTGTCCTTCTGATAAAAGACCGGCTACTGTATATTCACCAGCCTTTGTGATTGTGTATACAGAACCTGACTGTGTAACTCCGTCTGATGTATCAGATGTCACAGTGAAATCACCTGTAATGGAGACTCTGTAATTCTCAGCATCATCTGCGTGTGTTACATCTGTGTCTTCTTTAGTAATGCCTGAAGTGATGGTAGTCTGGCTGTCTGATGCAGTAGTAGTTGAAGTTGAATTTCTGGCACAGCCTGCAGTCATAAGACACATTGTAAGAATAACTGCAGCCACGCAATTCCTTTTGATTTTATTTAATTTAATCATAGTCACCTCTCCATTTCTTTAGTGTATGTTAATTGATTATCTATAGTTTATTGGAGAAATTTGACTAAAATATGGTACGAGTGCGAATATTCCGTGTTCTGATTAATCATGCGGAATATCGTTAAATCTGCCGTCAAGCTCTTCGGTTTTTACCACATTTATAAATGCATGCTTGTCAATTGAGCGTATCAATGTGATAAGCCCACGTTTCGCTTCGGAGTTGATTACGGAGTATATGAGCGTGCGCTCTTTTTCCTCGTAGCAGCCGATTCCCTTGAAAAGCGTGGCGTCGTGGTTGGTTGTATTCTTTATGGCGTGATAGATTTCTTCGGATTTGTCAGAAATGATGAATAATGTCATCTTCTGGTAGCGTTTGTACATGAACTGGATTACCTGTGTGCTACAGAACTGGTATATTATTGAGTAGAGCGCGATTGACCAGCCAAACAGTCCGCCTGCAATGAGCAGAATCACAACATTACCAAGAAGAATATAGTTCCATGCGTCTATTCCTTTAACATGAGAAAAATAAATGCTTATGAAATCGGTTCCGCCTGTGGTAGTGCCGACATTGAGGCACAGGCTTATTGCAAATCCGTTGATAATTCCGCCAAATACGCTTATAAGCAGGATATCTTCTGTAAAAATGTATGGAGGAAGGATATCAACAAGCACACTGGAAAGTATAATTACCACGATTGAGTAGATGGTAAACTTCTTGCCGATGTAGCGGTATGCAATGTAGGCGGGGAAAATGTTAAGTGCCACATTGAATATTGTAAATGGGATGCTGATATAAAAAAAACGTAGTCCGATTGCCTGAAATAACAGGGAGACTCCTGAAAAGCCTCCTGGCAGCAGGTCTGCGACTTTGGCAAAGCATCTTAAATTCCATGCGTACAGCACGGAAGCAATTATAACTATAATGAATCTGAATACCTGATAAAACTTAGGATATTTAACTTCTAAAGATTTGAACATATATTAGCCTCCATATTTTGTGTTAAATATAATAAGCAAATAATAATTATTTGTGTGAGTTGTCGTAGGCAGCCTGAATATCGGCGGGGAGCTTGTCTGGAAGCATTGAATGTATTCCGTCCTCGTTGCCGTCCTTGATAGCCTGCTCGTAATAGAAGCACTTGAAAGTAAGCATATCAAGAGTTTCCTGCATTTTTTCCATCTCTTTTTCAACAGCGGCTTTCTGTCTCTCAAAAAGCTGTTTTCTGAGTTCATAAGTCCTGCTGCCTTCCTGACACCATTCCATAAACTGCTTGATGTCGCGGATTTCAAGACCTGATTTTTTGAGACATTCAATAAGCTTAAGAGCAGCAATTTCAGTGTCAGAGAACTGTCTTATTCCAGAAGCACGCTGCATAAAAGGGAATAATCCTTCTTTATCATAATATCTTAATGTTGAAACGGGAAGATTAAACATTTCTGAAACCTGTCCTATTGTGTACATAACACACCTGCTTTCTGTAAGCCATGCTTACCTGATATTAGTTTTTTACAAATGTGATAATAAAATTCACAAAATGTTCACCATTATTAGGTTGACCTAAAGTTAGGTTTAACTCTTATGCTTAAATAGTAGCACAGAGAATGTATTAATTCAATTTAAACTTGATTTAAAGTTAGTCATGTATTATTCAGCTTAAATATGAATATGGTGAAATGATGTTGGACAGAAAGCAGGTATTTTATGGAGGATAAATGTATGGAATGGAGACAGGAAAAAGACATGCCGGTATTTATGTATATTTTTCTTAATAAAATAGATGATGCCGAGGAAGCAAGATGGACAGAGAAAGAGAAAAATGAGGGGTATAAGACATATAAAAAGTTGTTAGAACTTACAGAGGATGATTCATCCGATGTAATTAAAAAATGTCTCAGGATAATTAAAGAAACAAGGCATATTGTAGAGTATGAGCTTTGGAATAAGATTGTATATTTTATGACTGATTATATTAATGGTGAGACTGTGTGGGGATAAGTGAAAAGTTGTCTGATAATTTTATAATATTTGAAAAGAAAAAGAATATACTTGTAATGTCTGATGGCATGTGATAGAATGTCATTGGATATAAGTAGTGCATTCAAGCAATCTACGAAAACCCCACGAGTTCGGGCTCGTGGGGTTTTCTATTCCGTTCTGGCAGGGTGGCTTAGTCCCCAGGCTGGCTACCGTCTGTTATCTCTGTCCAGCCATTTGCAGATATAGTATGAAGCTATATTTGCCAAGATAGAGATAATTAAGGACACTAGTGCATCCAAGCAATCCACCTCCTTTCTCTACCAGGTATGGGAGGGGTAGCACTAAAAATATATCATAACAATATATAATAAACAAGTATATAAAAAATACGAATGATAACTATTGCTATGATTTATGATTTTATAACTAACATGTATTTTACAGGAATGACACATGGGGGTATGATACATTTATCAAGGGCAAAGGAGCCGGAAGTCTTTAGGGGATTCTGGCTCTTTTTTTGCATTAGTAAGTATTTGAAGGAGGAAATATATATGGAATACGAGATTTCTAATCGTTTATCAGGTGTTCATGGTTCGATGATACGAGAACTTTTTAAGTTAGGAGCAAGCAAGGATATTATATCTTTTGGTGGTGGCAATCCGTCAGCAGAGACATTCCCATGCAGGGAGATAGAAGAGATAGCAGCAAAGGGACTTAGCGAGAATCCTGTTTCTTTATTACAGTATGGACTGAGTGAAGGTTATACACCTCTGCGTGATACTATGAAGAAATATCTTGAGAAGAAGGAAGGCTTTGATTTTGAGAATAATGAGCTTTTCATAGTGTCAGGCGGACAGCAGTGTGCGGACCTTACAACTAAGGCACTTGTTAATGAAGGAGACGTTGTGCTTACTGAAGAGCCTGCATTTGTAGGCTGCCTTAATACATTCCGTTCTTACGGTGCAAAGCTTGTAGGAATCCCAATGGAGCAGGACGGAATGAATATAAATGCGCTTGAGGAGGCTTTAAAGGCTAATCCTGATGCAAAGCTTTTATACACAATTCCATCTTTCCAGAATCCTACAGGAATTACAACTTCTCTTGAGAAGAGAAAAAAAGTATATGAGCTTTGCTGCAGATACGATATCGCAATATTAGAGGATAATCCTTACGGTGAATTAAGATTTGCAGGTGAAAATGTGCCAACTATCAAATCAATGGATACAGAGGGCAGGGTTATATATGCAGGAAGCTTCTCAAAGGTAATGGCACCTGCATTCCGTCTTGGTTTTCTTGTATTTAACAAGTCGCTCACAGGACCGCTTACAGTTGCAAAACAGTGCACAGATGTACATTCAACTGTCCTTTTCCAGTACATTTGTAATGAATATATTAATAACTATGATTTCGACAAACATCTTGAGGATTCAAGAAAGGTGTATGAGCACAAATGTAATCTCATGATGGAGTGCATGAAGAAGGAATTCCATCCTTCAGTAACCTTCGGTCACCCTGAGGGCGGACTTTTCGTAATGGCATTCCTGCCAGAGGGAATGGATTCTGCACCATTTGTAAGGGAGGCTATTAACAGAGGTGTTCTCTCAGTTCCGGGAGCAGCGTTCTTAGCAGATGAGAGCCAGAAGTCTAATGGATTCAGACTTAATTATTCGACACCTTCTGATGAGCAGATTGTTAAGGGAATCGAAATTCTTGGAAAACTTACATATGAGTGGATTAAGTAGGAGGAGTGAAAAGTTATGAAGATAGCAGCATTCAGCGTTCGTCAAGATGAAAAACAGTATTTTGATACATTTGCAAATGTATACAAGGTGGAATTACAGATTAATAGGAGCGGATTTACAGCAGATGATATAGAAAGTGTCAAAGGCTGTGAGGCTATGTCGGTGTGCGATGGCATGTGTGACTTGTCAGCACCTGTTCTTGAAAAGCTTGCAGCAGAGGGTGTAAAGTACATCGGTTTCAGGACAATCGGATATAACAGTGTTGACCTTGAGGCAGCAAAGCGCCTTGGAATCCGTGTTGCACACAGCGGATATTCGCCATATTCAGTTGCCAATTATACAGTAATGCTTATGCTTATGTGTATCCGTAAGGCTTTGTATGTAATGATGCGTTCACACACAGCAGATTATTCACTTGGTCCTATATGTGGACGTGAAATGCAGAATATGACAGTAGGTATTATCGGAACAGGAAGAATTGGAAAGGCAGTAATTAAGAATCTTTCAGGATTTGGATGTAAGATTATTGCGTATGACCCATATCCTGCAAAAGGCCTTGAAAATGTTGAGTATGTAACTCTTGATGAATTGTATGCCAGAGCAGATATTATCTCGCTTCATACTTTCTTAAGTGATGAGACATATCATATGATTAATAAGGATTCAATTGCAAAGATGAAGGATGGCGTTATCCTTATAAATGCGGCAAGGGGTGCGCTTGTTGATACAAAGGATCTGATTGAGGCTGTTGAGAGTGGCAAGATTGGTTCAGTTGGAACTGACTGCTGTGAGGGTGAGGATGAATTTATCCGTACAGACCGTAAGTATGATGACCTTGTTGTTAATCACGATTACATCATACTTAAGTCTTTCCAGAATACTATTGTCACACCTCATGTTGCATTTTTCACAGATCAGGCTGTGTCTGATATGGTTGAGTCTTCAGTTAAGAGTGTTGTGCAGTTTGCAGCTGGTGAAGACACACCATTAGAGGTGCATTAATTATTCAAATTTTTGAAATATTCTTCAAGCTGGTGCTCGAAGATTCGCTGATTTTCTGAGCAGAATGAGCCAAGCGGCTGATAATAAATGCTTCTGAAATGTGGACAGTCATCTATATGCAGCAGGCTTATGTTTTCAGGAAGGCTGCTGCTTGTCCATGTTACAGAGGCAACAAATGATACTCCAAGACCGAGACTTATGAGTTTGCCCTGTAATATGTAATCATTGCATGAGTAGGCTATCTGAGGAATTTTCTTACATTTACTGAATATTGAATTGAACACTCCGGCGTAGGATGGGGAATCTGCAAGGTCAATGAATTTCTCGTCCATCATCTGTTCTACTGATATGTGTCCTGTATGGGCAAGTGGATGTGATGATGAAACGGCAAGGCAGATTTCTTCTGTCATAAGAAGATGTGCATTGTCTGGAATATCATAAGCTGATGAGACAGAGTCAATCAGCAGGTCACACCCTTTTGGTTCAGAAGATATTGAAAAGCTGACATGAGGGTGCTCATGGATAAAATCTTTAAGTACATTGCTGACAAGAACTGCACTTGAGCGGAGACAGAGCCTTATTTCGCCTGCATCGCCAAGACTTTCACTGACAGCACGCGCAGCATCTTCTGAAAGAGCAAGTATTCTGTCTGCATATTCAAGCAGAATTTCTCCCTGACGGGTACATTCGAGCCCTTTTTTATTACGGATAAAAAGCTGTGCGCCAAATTCTTCTTCAAGCTTGTGGATTGTCTTGCTTAATGCTGGCTGTGCTATGCACAGTTCACTGGCAGCGCGGGTCATATTCTTGTGTCTGGCGGCAGCCTGAAACTGCCTGAGCTGATATAATTCCATGTTCGCACCTCTCTTGTATGTAGTATTTTATAAAGATTACAATTAACATAATATAGAAATCAGGATATTTACGATTATGATAACACAAATATTATTAACGCAGACATTTATAATGTTTATTCTTATGATTCTGGGACTGATTCTGTCTAAAACAGGTCTGCTTACAGAACATGGCAGTAAGGATATGGCCAATATTCTGCTGTATGCGGTTATTCCGTGTGTAATTATAAGAAGCTATATAACAGATTTCACGATGGAGAAGCTGTATGGACTTCTTATGTCGGCGGTACTGGCTGTAGCTGCATTTGCAGTGGCTATAGCTGTATCATATATAATATACGGCATGCGAAAGCCGATAGACAACTTTGGAACTGCTTTCTGTAACGCAGGATTTATCGGAATTCCACTTGTAACTGCGGTATTTGGAAATGAAGCGGCATTCTATGTTGCATCATTTGCAAGTATTCTTAATCTGTTGCAGTGGACATATGGAATTGTGATAATAACCCGCCGCAAGGATATGATAAATATAAAAAAGGTATTCGTCAATCCTGTGACAATATCACTTGTTATAGGACTGTTTCTTTTTATTACGGGAATTAAACTGCCAGGTGTAATAAACAGCACGATGGCTGGAGTTGCGGCACTTAATACACCTGCAGCCATGATAGTACTGGGATATTATCTGTCATGTGTCAGGATCCGTGACTTACTGCTTAATCCGTCCCTGTATCTGGCATCGTTTGTCAGGCTTATAATAATTCCGCTGCTTACACTGCTTGTGCTTTGTATTATACCGGCGGGACACGGTCAGATTGGAATGATTACACTGATTGCTGCGGCAACACCGGTTGGAACGAGTACGGCAATATTTGCACAGAAATTCGGGCAGGATTATGAGCGGGCGGTATGTATGGTCTGCCTGTCAACGCTGTTTTCAATTATTACGATGCCGGTTGTGATGTATCTGGCACAGATGTGGATTATGTAGTTTAACTATTATTTCTGGTTATGGTTTTATAACCAACATGTATTTTACAGGAATAACACAATGGTATATTATACAGACATCAAAGGCAAAGGAGCCATGACCCGGAAGGGGTAATGGTTTCTTTGCCTTTTTTGCGTATAAGATATCTTTGCAGGAAAATGTATAGCGAATACGGCTATTCATAATATGAGGAAGAAAGGAACTAAAGCTATGGGAAATAACGGAATTGAATTGGAAAGAGATGGCTTTAAGAGCCGTACAGGTTTTATTCTTGCCTGTATCGGTTCGGCAGTAGGAATGGGAAATATATGGCGTTTTCCATATATGGTATCTGCATGGGGTGGTATGACATTTTTAATACCTTATGTATTATTTGTAATATTGATAGGTTCAACAGGTGTTATCGAGGAGATGGCACTTGGCCGTGCAACTAAGGGCGGACCTATTAAAGCATTTGGCGACTGTATGCAGATGCGTACAGGAAAGAGAAAAGCAGGTGAGGCAATTGGTTTTATTCCTGTGCTTGGCTCACTGGCTCTGGCAATGGGCTATACTGTAGTTGTTGGCTGGATATTCAAATATACTTATCTTGCATTTTCTGGAAAGCTTTCAGCAATGGGCAATGATATGTCAGCTATTGGTGGTATGTTTGGAAGTACAGCAAGCACATTTGGCAATAATATGTGGCTTATAATCGCAATGGTTGTAACTGCTGTTATTATGGCACTTGGTATTGCAGGCGGAATTGAGAAAGCAAACAAGGTCATGATGCCTTTGCTTTTCATCATGTTTGTAGTACTTGCAAAAAAACCTGTAAAGGGAGATTATCGTGGTTGGAATATATATCTTCACACTTCCTGGTTCAAGTGCAGGTTATAAATACATTTTTACTCTTAATCCTAAGGGACTTCTTGATATAAAGCTCTGGATATATGCATTTGGTCAGGCATTCTTCTCACTGTCTATCGCAGGTAACGGAACTGTTATCTATGGTTCATATCTTAATGATAAGGAAAATGTTGTCTCTTCTGCAAAAAATGTTGCAGTTTTTGATACTATTGCTGCTTTATTAGCTGCATTTGTTATTATTCCGGGTATGGCAGCAGGCGGTGCCGAGTTATCTTCAGGTGGTCCCGGACTTATGTTTATCTATCTTGTAAATGTATTTAATGGTATGCCGGGTGGCAAGATTGTAGGAATTGTATTCTATGTATGTGTTCTGTTTGCCGGCATGAGCTCACTTGTTAATCTGTATGAAGCTCCGGTTGCAACTATTCAGGAGAAGCTTAAGCTTAACCGTGTTGCATCTGTTGGAATTATCGCAGTGGCTGGCTGTGTTGTGTCACTAGTAATACAGGGTATTGTATCAGGCTGGATGGACGCAGTATCTATCTATATCTGCCCACTTGGCGCAATGCTCGCAGCAATTATGTTCTTCTGGGTTGCAGGAAAGAAGTTTGCTATTGATGCTGTTAATGCAGGTGCAGATAAGCCTATTGGAAAGTGGTTTGTACCACTTGGCAAATATGTTCTTGTTCCACTTGCACTTGTTGCACTTATTGCAGGTGCTTTACTTGGTGGAATTGGCTGATGACTGGCATGGAAATAGTGGGATTGGACTGGCGGATTAGAATTGCCGGAATGAGACTGGCGGATTGCTTTGCAATCCGCCTTTTTTGCGTGGTGGGGCGAGGAAGAGCTGCGGATTGGACTTTGAGGTAGCGGGGAGATGCGAGGAAGTCCAAAAGGAGTGAGAAGACCAGACATAACATTTGTGCAAAAAAATTATATAAAATCCCATAAACCTCTTGTCCTAAAGCTAACTTCAAGTCGTATCATACAGGTATCAAATAATTTACATTTTTATGAAAGAAGAGGTGTTATTATCATGAAATTTATGGATAAGGATGATTTTGAAAAGCAGAATGTTTTCGGAACAGGTCAGGCAAATACAGCATATGCTAAGTATTTTATTGGTGATTCTTTCCTGAATCCGCTGACAGATCCTAAGTGCGGGCTTTTTCTTGCAAATGTGACTTTTGAGCCGGGATGCCGTAATAACTGGCATATCCATCATGCAACAAAGGGCGGCGGACAGATGCTTATATGTACAGCTGGAGAGGGCTGGTATCAGGAAGAGGGCAAGGAGCCTGTAAGCCTTGTGCCGGGAACTGTAATCGCAATTCCACCAGAAGTTAAGCACTGGCATGGAGCTAAGAAGGACAGCTGGTTTTCACATATTGCTGCAGAGATTCCGGGTGAGAATACAAGTAATGAATGGTGTGAGCCTGTAACTGATGAAGAATATAACAGATTAGGATAATGTCTTATATGGCAGGAATGGAGGATTACAATGGCTAAGGAAGTATGGAAAGAAGATTAATTGAAAGGTTTAGGTAAGAACTGATGAGTGTTTTGAGCAAAAATTATACATTGAACAAGGGCTGCTGTTGCAACGGGCTACCGTCATATTGATACAGCGCAGGCTTACGGTAATGAGCGCGGTGTCGGTGAAGGTGTCAGATCCTGTGGTGTGCCGAGAGAGCAGCTTTTTGTCGTATCGAAGGTCGCTGCGGAGCATAAGATCTATGAGTCGGCAGCCAAGAGTATTGATGAGACTTTGGAAAAAATGGGTCTGGATTATCTGGTCATGATGATCATTCATTCGCCACAGCCATGGGTTGAGGTAAATCAGTCAGAAAACCGCTATGTGGAAGGAAACAGAGTGGCATGGAAAGCTTTGGAAGATGAATGGGATTCTTATGGGAGTGAACTTCCGATAAGGATCATTATACGCAGTTACAGCTTTGACTTAAGGCGTTCGCAGGCTTGGAAAATCAGAACGCTGTATTTTTATGTGCTTGGATTTTAACTGCTGACAGGCACGATTCTATTAGCCAAAAGATGAAGGATGAACGAAATGACAAAATTCAAGCATGACCTGTTGCTGCGAATCGTAAAGATTCTGGATGCAGCACTGATTACGATACCGTTTGCACTTTGCTGGTATCTCTACTATGCGGAGCGTGTATACTCGCCGTTTTATTCCAAAGGGAATATTCTAGTGGTTGCCCTGTTCTTCGTGGCATATATCACGTTTGGCCGGATCTACGACGCGTTTCGTATGAGTATGCAGCGGGTATCAGAAGTAATCTACGCCCAGTTTCTTGCTGCAGGTGCCAGCGACCTTCTTATGTATGTTGTGATCTGGCTGCTCACAAAACATCTGCCGAAT
>OGEP01002068.1_pt1 | contig 19073 bp, 20 predicted proteins | sample 1570721 | NCBI WGS metagenome assembly OGEP01 (sample SAMEA2582131, study PRJEB24529) | metagenome | biome: Human gut stool | place: China | collected 2011 | reverse complement strand
TGTAAAACTGCTGAGAAAAGAACGAACAGAAGAAAATCTTTGGAATGCTGTTGTGATATATGCCGGTGTGAAGTTTTGGACATTCTCTGGGCTGCCCTTTACATATGAACTGCACAAGGGGAGAAATGGGGAGTTTACGAAAGAACTATGGATCGACCGCCGAGAAAATAGCAAAAGTCTGGCATGGAGTTCGGTGCTGCTTGCTTTTGAAAAGGTGAAGGGCGAGAGAATAAAAGTAGAGCGACCAAAGGCACTGGGCGATATCCGGGGAGTGACATACATTTATAGTCTGTTTCTGAGATTTGGACTTATAGAGGCGGTGAGAAATGATAAGTCTCAGAAGGCCGAGAAGTATCAGAAGTCCGATAAATAAAAATACCGCCTGTGGATAATGAATGAACCACAGACGGTAAGAGTAATTACAGCTTATTCAAGAAATTTTCCAATACGCTATTCCATTTTTCTGGATATTCATAGAACATCAGGTGACCGCCCATGACGTAGGTGTCGTAACCGGGAAGCTGTGTTTCGACAAAGGACTTTGCAATGTCCTGCCAGTGTTCTGCAATGAACATCAGGCTGGGCAGAGTTGCACCGACATCTTTTGCGATTTCAAGATAGTTGGAGAACACAGCGTCGCAGAACAGCTGACGGCAGATCCAGTATGGTGTGCGGCCGGAAATATCCAGCAGATACTCCAGCTCATCAGGCTTCATCTTATGCTGGATCATGACGCCAGTCGCGTACTCGCTAAAGAACTCACGGCATCCCTCAGAAGAAGTCAGCACCTGCGTGGCGACCTGAGACAGCTCTTCAATCGTGCCCTCAGTCCACCACTTCGGGTCAGGGGAGAGCGGGAGCGGAGACATATCGATAGTCACAACGCCGCGCAGCTTGTCTTTGCCGAACTGCTGCACGTAGCTCCATGTGTCAAGGTTGCCCGTGCTCCAGCCAATCAGGACAATATCTTTGAGACCCAATGCATCAATCAGACCAGCTACATCGCGGCCATGGGTCAGGTAGTCGTTGCCATCCACGGTTTTGGCAGAATAGCCTTGGCCGCGAGGATCGATAGCAATGACACGATACTCAGAGGAGAAATACTCCAGTTGGTTCTTGAAAATCTCACCAGAGAAGGTCAGGCCGGGAATGAAGACCAACGGTTTACCTTCGCCTTTTTCCAAGATATGTAACTCCACACCGGGGGCTACAGTGACATACTTGCTTTCAATACGATCTTTTGCCATGAGAAAACCTCCCAACAAAACCTATAAATCGAATTGGCTTGTCTGAATTATATATCTGGAAAAAGAGAAAAGCAATAGCTTGATAGAAACTGCACTGCTGTAATCTGCAAAAATTTTCAGTGCATGAATATCAGTAACAGTTACACAATGTTAAAATATCAATATGTCCACGATGAGCAGGCGCAACACCTGTCTGCCGCAGTATTTTTACTTTATAAGACATCTCTATGGATGACGGTAAGGTTCGATTTTGAACTTTGCCGTTTTTCTTTTTATTTAAAATTATAAATTTTTTCAGAACTGTATTCCAAAACGGCTCTGCGGATTCCTATTAGTGTAGGGGTTTTCAAAATCTTTTGTGAAACGGCTTTCCTCTAGTTTTATGAGTGGAAAATAAACAAAATCTATGTTCTAAAATTAGGTAGTTCAACAAAATTTGAAAAACTGGTTGCCAAAAATCCATTTTAGATTGTTATAGGTAGAGGGGTACGTTGGAAAAATGAATTTTCTTTGAATTTTCAAAAGGCCCGATTTAAAAACAGCCCTTTGAGTTTGTATAGGGTGTAAGGACTATTTTCCCAGGCTGACCGCTTCTCTGTGGTTTCACTTGCGAAAGCCCCTGATTCCTTACAAAGCTACATCGTACCTTGATAATTTCATGAGCCACCCCAGCAGGATACCTCTGGTACTGAATGCGCATTCTGCGCGTCTTACCGGAAAATACGCCGGAGAAAATCGGGCAGGAACGGGCTGGGACAGAGTGGACGGTAGTTAAGAGCAAGATTCGCCTTTGTATAGTCTGTAAATTGAAAATAGCCTACCAGAAAATAAGCATTTATTAAGCGTAATATTGAAACAGCCTTATCAGAGTGCTATACTAAAATTACTATAATTTTCTGGAGGTTATTTATTATGCCCAGAACAAAAGGTAGCAAGAACAAGCCCAAAACTGTGACTGCTGATTTTGCAACGCAGATTGCGGAAAAGCAGTCCGCGAAGGAAGCACTCACAGCGGAAATCGCATCCATCACCGCCAACATTGACACTTTGAAGGCTGACCTGAAAGCAAAAAAGGCTGCTTTGAAGAAGGCCGAAAAAGAAGTGGCGGCTTTGGAAGCAAAGAAAGCAAAGGCAGATGCTAAGGCTGCAGAGGAAGCAAAGAAAGCAGAAGCAGAATCCGTCCTGAAGAAGCTGCTTGCCGAAGGCATGAGTGCTGATGAAATTCTCGAAAAACTGAAATAACACGAAAAACCCGTAATGGACAGGCATAACGCACCGTCCATTACGGGTTTTAGGGTTATAAGAACATAAGTTCATCCGGCGGCCACATCAAACTGAAAATGTGCCGGAAGGTTGAACTGTTTGATAAACGCATGGTGCTGGGCGTGATAGTGCCGTAGATCGTATCCCAGATGATGCAGCTCAAGAAGTTTTACCAGCACCAGATTGAGGTGAATCCGTTTGGCTGCGGAAATTTGCGCCGCGTCCAACCCACGCTTTGTCATTTGATAGACTTCATCACTGTCCAGCATCAGGTGGGATGTGAAAGCGTTATGCTCGTAAAGAAGGATGTGCTTGTCCTTAATGGTCAGAAACTTGTCCAGGGTATGCAAGTCCATAAGCAGCTGATGCTCCAGATAATGCCCCAGCGCATAGCCGCACACCATCTGCTTCGTCTGTTTGTCCAGCTGGCGATTGATAAGGATCAATGGCTTATCAAAATAGAGCGAAAGTAAACCCAACATATCTTTAATGCGGGATGTTTCACTGATGTCCAGACTGCAACTGCGCGCAATCTGTTTGATGTTGCGAGTTCCGGCATTTTGGACAAGTTCGTTGGCAGCTTGGTGAATAAACGCAGAATCCATAATGTAATCTCCTTCCGGGGATGGCATAGTGAATAGAACAGTGGTTTAGAGGTTCATTATTCGTTCCTTTTCTCGTTTTTGTTCTCGGTACTTAAAATAGGCTTTGTGCATTTCATACATGATGCCGTCCATATCCTGCGGGGTCAACTCTCCGCTGGCAAATAGCTCAGTAAGCTCAAATGCGAGATGCTGGGCTTCTATTTTGCCCTTTTTTCCGTAGGCTTCGGCGGCACGTTCGATAAATAAAGACTGATCCGGCTGTAAATAGGTCAGAGGTACATGGAATATATCGGCCATCTTTTCAAGCATTTCAATACTGCGAGGGTAGCGGCCATCACGCTCCCATCCGATGATCGTTCTTTTGTTGATACCCAGACATTGTGCCAATTCGTCCTGTGTTAAAGAATGCTTCTTTCGTAGATCGCGAACTTTCTCTCCAAATTTCATGTTTGCAACCTTTCTATGGCGTAGTTATCGTGCTGTAACAATGTACAAAGGAATTTGTAAATATTCAATCTGAAAGATGCAACGAATTTTCACATTTTCCTCTTGACACGGCGGCACGACTTGCTTATAATATATGCTATATTCTATCATCTTTTGGATTATTATACCGTAAAAATCGTAAATATGCAAGCCGAAAAAGGTGAAAAAAGAGCGGAAGTTCAAAAGGTGAAATTGAATAGAAGAAAAAAGAAACCTAAACCAACACAAAGGAGGCCGTGAGAAGATGAGCAACGGAGAACATGAAATCCGCACCCCAAAGGGGCTGCGGATTGGGAATCGCAGTGTCGTTGATGGAAAGAATATGCTTCAGATCAAGCGTGGTGGCTGTGAAGATTATATTTCTGCTGAATCTCTGGTGGAGTGCATTCACGGCCTTCCAGTGAAGAGTATCGAATTTTTCACAGCAGAGAACCAACGGAAAGAAGCCTGAAGCAGAGTGCTTCATCGGACACTGAAATTGCAGAGGTGGAATCTTAGGCGGCACCTGGTTAGCCGACCAGCTCCATCAGACGTTCTTTTGGGTCTACAATATAATATCTGTTTGTTAGAGCGATACCGTAGCAATATGTGATATAGGCCGGAACAGAATGAGCGAATGCAGCGCAGTAGTGCGCCTGTGAGTAACTCATCCTGTTCCGGTTTTTTTGATTTTTTTCAAAAACACCTTGCGAAATGCCCTTCCAGCAATTCTATATATGAGAGACTAAACATCACACCTTAAAAGTGAATCATGAAATAGCGATGCAGTAGGAGAAGTCTTAGACTTCCCGTTCAAAAAAAACGGGTAAGTCTGGGACAACTTTTGCTGCATTTTTTGTTTTAGACCGCCCGCAGCCAAAAGGCAGAAAGGTGGACAGTATGATGACATTCAAGGATCTGAAAAAGCTTGTTGAACTCCCTTTGTACAAGGAACAGCGTGTTCCAACCGTGAAGGCACTTGAGGTATCTGGTGTGCCAGTGGTAGCTGAGAAGATTCTGGAAAATCATGGAAGCATTCAGAAAATCTTCTCGACCAGGCGGGTATTTCATTCCGCAGGAATGTGTCTATTAGAGGCTGAGGGTTTCTACCCATGCGGACAAGTCGGCTTTGCTGGAATAGGAATTGAACACCTTGCCATGCAGCAGTTTTGCACCGGGGCAGCTAGGAGCAAGCTTTTCATTGGTCTTGCCCATGTCGCTGCCGCCAGATGTGGCAAAGGGGATGATTGTTTTACCCTTCAAATCATAGCTTTCCAGAAATGTATTGATGATCGTCGGAGCAATATACCACCAGATAGGGAATCCGACAAAGATGGTGTCGTATTCGTCCATGTTATCACGCTTGGCAGCGATGGCAGGGCGAGAGGTAGGATCGCTCATTTCGATGGTGCTGCGGGATTTCTTGTCCATCCAGTTCAGATCGGCCTTGGTGTACGGAACTTCCGGCTGAATCTCAAAAATGTCTGCACCGATAGCATCGGCAAGATTTTCAGCAACCTTTGCAGTAACGCCGCTGGCGGAGAAGTAAGCAACAAGTCGTTTGCTCATGACAAATGCACTTCCTTTGATTGATTTTCATAGTTTAAGTATAGCACGTTGAATAGGGAGCATCAAGTAAGGCTGAGTGGACGAATGTGCTAATATTGCAAATGAAATAAGCACAAAAGAAAGTTTTCATTGACTTTCGTGCTTATTTGGAATACAATATAAGCACGAAGGTGAGGTGACGCTTATGATGAACATGAACAATTTGGCTCAAACACATGAGATTTTAACACCGCAGCTTGCAACAAAAGTGGGTTTAACGAAATTTGAGTTTTATAAATATGTAAAGGCCAATGAATACGAGCAAGTCGGACATGGCGTATACGCAGCAAAAGATACTTGGATTGACGAATTAGAAATGCTGCACCGCCGCTGCCCGATGGGAGTGTTTTCTCATGATGAAGCGTTCTATTATTATGGGCTGACAGATCGGGAACCGCTTGTTCATACACTCACGATTTATAGTGGATATAATGTTCACCGCTTGAAAGAGGATGGCTATAAGGTTTATACAGTAAAAAAGGAACTTCTTGACGTTGGCAAGCAAATCGTAAAAAGCAATCAGGGAAATGAAATTCCTATGTACGATTTGGAACGGACAATTTGCGACTTGGTGCGGAGTAGAAGTTCTATAGAAGTACAGGATTTCAATGCGGTATTAAAAGCGTATGTCGGGAGAAAAGATAAGGACCTTAATAAACTGATGAAGTATGCAAAGCTATTTCGAGTGGATAAGATCATCCGAAATTATATGGAGGTACTACTGTAAATGGGATTTACACCTGAACAGATAAAAGGGCGTATCAAGAGCGTTGCAAAACAGAACAATGCAGACGCAAGGACACTCATGCGAATCTATATGATGGAGCGTTTTCTGGAAAGACTGGCACAATCAGAATATCGGGATAACTTCATTATCAAAGGCGGAATACTAGTTACGGCAATGATTGGTGTTGCGCACCGTTCCACGATGGACATAGACACCAGCATGAAGAATCTGAATCTGTCTGCGGAGGATGCCTTGCGAGTTGTCAATCAGGTCAAAGATATTGACCTTGACGATGGTGTTTCTTTTGAGGTTAAAGATGTTTCCAATATCATGGATGAAATGGAGTATCCGGGAATCCGCGTTACCATGAACGCCAATGTGGGAAAATTGATTACGCCTTTGAAAATTGACATTTCGACGGGCGATGTGATTACCCCACGAGCAATCGAGTTCAATTATGATCTCTTGCTGGAAGATCGTTCTATCAGTCTATGGTCGTATAATTTGGAAACTATATTAGCCGAGAAGTTGCAGACGGTTTTAGCAAGGGGCATCTTAAACACCCGAATGAGAGATTTTTACGATATACGGATGCTGCTTGATACATACGAAGATAAAGTCAATAAGGCTGTTTTGAAAGATGCTTTTGCGGCAACTTGTAAAAAGAGAGAAACGGATCATCTGCAGGAGCAGGCCGAGGATATTATCAAAATTATTGATGCAGATGAACAACTTCAAGTGCTGTGGAGAGCGTATCAGAAGAAATACTCGTATGCGGCAGAAATTGATTATGCCAGTGTGATAAGCGGCGTAAGAAAATTGATGGATTGGATTCGATGAGTAACCATTGAAAATAGAATAGTGAGTAAAGCCCTACAAGGCTCAGATCGGTTCAGAACCGACTGAAAGCCTTGTAGGGCTTATTTTTTTGCGATTTTTTCCTGAAATTTTTCGCCCCTATCTTGACATCAGGGGGTCTTGCAGCGGTAACATCATCCTTTTTTTCAGCCCTGTATAGTGCATTTGGAAAATTCGATGTAGTACATCTATGATGCCCGGACAGGAATGAAATATGTTTTGGTGGGTGATTATTATCTGCCAGCCTTGAAACTGCCACGGACCCGTCCGATTGGCCGCTGGGGGATGCTGCACAAGGCGTACCTGAAACTGCGAAAACCAGCCTATTACCAGAGCTTGCTGCTGAGCGGAAAACTGGATACTGTTTTAGCAAATGTGGAAGAGCAGGCAGTGGAACGATATGAGGTTTTGATCGAGCAGCTGAGCCAGCGGGAGGGCGTATCGGAAAAACTGAAAGAAGAAAATCAGATGGAGTGGGTACGCTGCATGAACAATCTGGAAAATCGTGCAGCAGAAATCGTAAAGGCAGAATTGATCTACACGTTTGAAAGGCGGTGAGCAGCAGATGATCGGAACCTATTACCGGCTTTCTCTTGCGGACGAGGATGTAGGAACAGATAAGGCCGAGAGCAACAGCATTCAGGGCCAGCGCGGACTGGCAGAGGGGTACATCATAGCTCACCCGGAACTGGCTGCAGAGCCGCGTCAGGAGTACGTTGACGATGGCTACTCCGGCACATCTACAAGCCGTCCTGCATTTCAGCGGCTGATTCAGGATGCACAGGATGGCAAGATAAAAACGATTATCGTAAAGGACTTTTCCCGGTTCGCCCGTGACTATATTGAAGCGGGCGCTTATATGGAGCGCATCTTCCCGTTGCTGGGCGTTCGCTTCATCTCCGTCAACGATGGGTATGACAGTGGGATGCAGGCCGGAAACGATGTGCGCGGACTGGAAGTAGCCATCAAGAACATCATCAACGCATCCTACAGTCGGGACCTTTCCGCTAAAATCGCAGCAGCCGATCATGTGATGCAGAAGAAAGGAATGTATCTCGGAGGATACCGCCCGTTTGGATTCCTACCGGACCCGAACGACTGCCATAAGCTGATCCTTGACCCGGTAGCCAGCCAGTATGTGCGCCTGGTTTTTGAACTGGCATTGCAGGGCAACAGAACAGGAACCATCGCAAAAATCCTGAACGAAAAGCAGATTCCAACTCCGGCAGCGTATCACGTGGCGGAAAATCATGTGTACAGCGAGCAGAAAGCATGGGACTTGCAGCGCAGCCATTGGACAAGCGGGACGGTTTATCATGTTCTGAAAAATGAGAAGTATAAGGGAACCTATGTGGGCGCGAAATTCATTATGCCGGTTCCCTGTAAGCGTCGGGTCCTGCGCGCTCCCTTGGAACAGCAGGTACGAATTGAGGACAGCCATGCCGCCATTGTGACCACAGAAGAATTTGAGCAGGCACAAAAGGTTATTATGCTGCAGCACGGGAATCATCAGACCGGTAACTACACAAAACACCAGTATCCACTGAAAGGCAAGGTCTACTGCGGTTACTGCCAGAAGCTGATGAAATATCGTGTGCTCAAGAAACTTGGCCCCTCTTTTAACTGCAGATTTTCGGCCGCAGCAGTTGACAGTCCCTGCAAGCGAATCCCGATCTCCGAGGAACTGCTGGAACATATCGTCCGAAATGCGCTGACAGCGTAGATAAAGCAGGCAGAGTATGTACTGGAAATCCTGCACGAACGGGAACGCAAAGCGTTGATTTGCTTTTCCGCACTGGAACGGCAGGAAGAAAAGCTGAGTGCGGAAAAGGCAGAGATCGTAAAACAGCGCGTTGCACTGTATGAGCAGTATGCCGATGGGAATATGAGTAAGGAAGAGTTCATCCGGCAGAGAGATGCCTACAGAGTGCAGGAAGATGATAAGATGGAGCAGATTCAAAGGCTGCGTACCGAGAAAGACCAAATTTTACTGCCTGTGAAGAAGGACACTGATCATTTGCAGACTGTCATGAGTACTGTAGAAGAAGCAGGTGATGTGATGCACTTATCGCAGAATGTGGTAGAAGCCTTTATAGACCGCATTGAGGTTTTCAACGATGAACGCGTGAAAATTCGCTTTACATTTGAAGATGTGCTGGCAGGCTATGCAGAATGAGCCGTAGCCAGAATCAATGGGGTAAGCAGAAATTTTCTTGTAAGAACATGAGATTCATGGTATCATAGAAGCAATAAAAAGTCTGTGTGTGGCTACGCGAAAGGAGCAGCAGAGATGAAAAAATTGAACATCCCAGTTGGTATTTCGGATTTTGAGAAGATTCGGAACGGTGGGTTTTATTATATTGACAAATCTGGCCTGATTACGGAAATTTTGGACGAAAAAGCAGAAGTGACACTTATCACTCGACCACGGCGTTTCGGTAAGACGCTTGGCATGAGTATGGTAGAAAGCTTCTTTGACATCCGTAAAGACAGCAAAGAACTGTTTGATGGGCTGGAAATTGCAGAGCATCAGGCATTATGTGATGAGTGGATGAACCAGTATCCGACGGTCTTTGTTTCATTCCGACAAGTAGATGGCCTGAATTTTGCTGGGGCATATGATATGCTCACATGGGTTATCTCAGAACTGTATAAAAAGCATTTGTATCTGCTGGATAGCGACAAGATAGATAACACGGATAAGGACATTGCCAAGCAGCTGGTGCGTGGAGATGCTTCCTTGAAAGATACAAAAGGAAGTTTGTTGCTGCTCACAAGGATGATGCAGCAACATTACGGAAAGCCTGTAATTCTTCTTATAGACGAGTATGATGTCCCTGTAGCAAAAGCAAACAATAACGGTTACTATGCTGAAATGCTGGATGTCATGAAAGGCTTGATGCAGGCCCTAAAAGACAATCAAGCACTTCAGTTTGCAGTTGTTACGGGCTGCTTAAAGATTGCGAAAGAAAGCATCTTTACAGGAACAAATAATTTTGTATCGGATACTATCACAAATTCTCGTCTGAACGAGTATTTCGGATTTGTACAGAGTGAGGTTGACCTGCTGCTAAAGGATGCGGACCTGACAACGCAGGCTGAGAACATCAAGAAATGGTATGATGGATACCATTTCGGAGCCTTTGATGTTTATTGCCCGTGGGACGTAATGAATTACATGCTGGAACTGCAGCGCAATCCGAAAGCAAAGCCTATCAGCTACTGGAAAAATACCAGCGACAATGCTATCATCCGTTCCTTTATTGACTATGCGGGCAGTACGATCACAAATAAACTTGAAACCCTGATGGCTGGTGGCTGCATCGTTCAGCGTGTAGATGAAAACCTAACCTATGATTATCTGCATTCCTCAGAAGACAATCTTTGGAGTACGCTGTACCTGACAGGATACTTGACCAAAGCCCGTGAAGAAGATTATAAGGGTGAATTGCCGGATGGCATGGTTGCCCTTATGATTCCTAATGCAGAAATCAAAGAGATTTTTGAAACAACAGTTATCAAATGGTTCGATGACAGTACGAAGAAGTGGAATCGAAATGCTTTGTTTGATGCAGTCTGGAACGGTGACAGCGAAGACATTACCAAGGAAATGAATGCTCTGCTCCGGCGCACCATAAGCTACCATGACTACCGGGAAGACTTCTATCATGCTTTCCTTGCGGGCATCTTCACGGGTGCCGGATATATGGTAGACTCCAACAAGGAGCATGGAGAAGGCCGAAGTGATGTGGTCGTTTACGATTCCATCAATGCCCGCGTTGCAATCTTTGAAGCAAAGTACACGAAGGTTTTGGAAAATCTGGAAAGTGAATGCGATATAGCCTTGCAGCAAATTGATGATCGAATGTATGCAAAGGAGTATGAGGATGATTACGATCAGATTCTTTGCTACGGTATTTCGTTCTTTAAGAAACGCTGCATGGTAAAGAAAAAGTGATTCACAGTAAATCTTAACTTGAATTCTGTATTATAACTTAAAATGAGTTAAAATACAGAAAAAGAATTATAAGAGAAGCTCGCATAAACCACAGACAGCACCCAAGATGATTCGAGGGTGTGTCTGCGGCTTATGCGGGCCTTTTTATTTTGTGATTTTAATACGGATGGATGTTAAATTCCAAGGCTGACAAGAGTGGCCTTTAACTCCTTCGCCGTGCGGATAATGATTTCCTGCTCAGTTTCGTTGCAGTCCAATAACAGGCGATGCAATTCGGTGTTGGAAGTTGAAACGGAATAGTGAAGACTGTCTATCAACAAATCATCAACGGAAATGCAGAGGGCGTCGGCAATATCGACCAGAGTGGCAACGCTGAGGTGTTCGGTGCCTTTTTCAATTTTGGCCAGAAATTCACGACTGCGATTGATTTTAGAGGCTAAGGCTTCCTGGGTGATATTACCACACTGCATTCTGAAATAACCAATACGTTTTCCCAAAGCAACATAATTGACGGGCATAAGTAAATCTTACTTTCGAATGCCCGCATAAGAGTACTTTTATTATCTGGCCTATGAAAAAACGAATCAAGAAGAACGAAAAGAGCAGCCAACATATGGTACGAAAGGCGCTGGAGGTGCAAATCGGGCTGGCTGAGCAGGCTTTGCACGAATTGCAGGAAAGTGGGCGCAAGGCAATGGCACGCTTTTCCGTACTGGAACGGCAGGGAGAGAAGCTGAGCACAGAAAAGAATGAAATCGTAAAGCAGCGGATAAACCTCTATGAGCAGTATGCGGACGGCGAGATGAGCAAGGCGGAGTTTGTCCACAGGCGGGATGCTTACCGAGAACAGGAAGAAAATTTGATGCAGCAGATCCAATGCCTGCGAGCAGAGAAAGAACAGCTGTTCCAGCCTATGCAGAAAGAAGCAGGCCAATTGCAGGAGGTCGTTGATGCTGTCCACGATGCGGGTGATGTAATGCAGCTGTCCCAAACAGTGGTGGAAACCTTTATTGAGCAGATCGAGGTTTTCAACGATGAGCGGGTTGCGATTTACTTTACCTTTGAGGATGTGTTGCAAGGCCAAACCGAGAGCGGAACTATTGCACCGTAAGGGAGATTTTTCTTGTATCGGTGTTGATTTCATGGTATCATAAAGACAATGAAAAGTCTGTGTAACGCTATGCGAAAGGAGCGGCAGAGATGAGAAATTTAAGTATCCCAGTGGGGGTTTCTGATTTTGCTGAAATCCGCAGAAATGGTTATTATTATATTGATAAATCAAGGTTGATTGGAGAACTCCTCGGTGCAACGGGAACAAAAGTGACCCTGATTACCCGTCCCCGGCGATTTGGCAAAACGCTTGGCATGAGTATGTGATTCGCTGCTTGACTTTGTATTGCTGTTATTTTACTCGTAAGATACTAACTCATGAGTCAACAATTTAAAATTGAACGAAATCGGCCAGTGGTGTGGTCTTATGGAAAGTATTTTACAGTATTGCTCCAGAATACTATACGAAATTGAATACGATCTCTCGGAGAATGAGTGGTTTGAACTGAACACTGGAAACTGGAAACATTTGCCATGAACGTTGGGGACGGTACTGTGTGACGATGCTCTTGAAGCCTTTGTCAGAGAAGATTCCGTATATCGTTTTCAAGGGCGGTACATCGCTTAGCAAATGCCACAAAGTCATTAAGCAATTTTCGGAAGAGATTGATATAACTATCGAACAACGCTTTCGCAGGGATAGAAGAAAAAGGTAAAACAGGCAATCATGGATTCGGCAGATGAACTGGTTCAAAGAGTAAACGAACAGGGAGGTAAAATGCCTACATCAAGTATCTTTATAAATAAAGAGGTAGTGTGTCAGGATGCCCTTTGTGAAACGAGAAAATTAGTTGGTGAAAAATTGAAAGCCTGTATTCGGAGTAAAAGGGTTACAAAAGTGAACATCTGCAAAAAGGCAAAAATATCTCGTCCCATATTAGAGGAACTTTTGAATGGTGAGATAGATAACAAGAGTGTATTTGATGAACACTTGTATAAAATTCTTGACTCCTTAAAAATTACGCCAGATTTCTTGATGAAGGCCTTGCCGGAAACACAGCAGCCTGATGAAATGTGCTTACAAGCTGTATTTGAAAATTATCAAATGAGTGAAGAAGCAATGAGAGAGTATGAATTGCTTCAAGATATTTTGAATCTTTGTAGTATCTATTATTAGATGAAATGGCGTAAAAATCGGCCTTAGTCTGGAAAATGAGGCGCATTCAGTCAAGTGGACAATGAAAAAGAGTTCTGCAAAACTTAAAGCAACTTATTTTTGGTGTAAAAATGAAATGGGCGTAAAAAGATTAAAGCAAAATGACCTTTTATGACCTATTGCGCTTTTTGATGTGCAGTCAATTTGAGCATCATAGAGATGAAAGTTATACCCATATAGGCGATAAAGTCCGATTTCGTTTAGAGTATCCTCTGGCAGAAAAGTCTCACCCAAAACAGTCAGTGACTACGTAGAGGCGTTGATGGAGTCGTTCATTTTTTATCCGGCGGAGAGATTTGATATCGTTGGAAAACAGCTGTTAAAAGTAAACAAAAAAATGTATATGGTCGATTTGGGACTGAGAAACCATATTCTTCCAAGAAAACGGTACGATTTAGGGTTCTCTGTTGAAAACATTGTTTTCTTTGAGTTGCTGCGAAGAGGATATCAAGTTAACATTGGAAAGCATGGATCTACAGAAGTTGATTTTGTTGCACAAAAGCAGGGAATTCTCACCTACTATCAGGTTACAGCGGATATGACCGCCGAGGAAACATTTGAACGGGAAATGCGACCGCTGAGAGGGATTCAGGACAATTATGAGAAGGTTGTTTTGACACTGGATCGCTTCTCACTCGGCAACTATGATGGTATAAAAGTTGTAAATGTGATGGACTGGCTTTTGGAATAAAGTGTTTTGTACGGGATGCTTCCGAAATTGTGATGTGAATCACTATATAAGCCTTTCTGAATTTGAAATTATAATGTTTCAGATTCGGAAAAGGCTTATTTTTTTTTTGTGAATTTTTGTTTCTTACTTGACAACCGCATAGAATTTAATGATGAACACGGTAAAGAAAACTATAAGCAATATCAATGCTGCTGAGGAATAAAACACGAAAGGTTGTTGAATTTGCTTGACATTGACGAATTACGTACTTACAATATAAGCACGGAAGATTGGTTCGAATTCAAAAGGAAATACGAAAATGCTTCAAGTTTATGCTTACAATGCGGGAAAAGGCGACTGTATTCGGCTGCACTTTGCAGATACGCATAATATTTTCATCGATACAGGCGTAAGCAGGTTTGCACCTATGTTCGAGCACTTATGCAATCAAATAAAGCAATCGGGTGAAACACTGGATGCGCTGATTTTGACTCACATGGATGATGATCATATCGGGGGTATTCTTGCGTGCCTGAGAAAAAAGGTATACCAATGTCCGTTTCGCGAAGTGTGGATGAATCATTCTGGCAATTCTTTTTTTGAAGACCGTCAACTTTCCGTGCGGCAGAATGATGAGGTGTATGGTCGGCTGAAGAATCAGGGGGTTCGGATCTGTACGGCCCATAAAGGAGATTGCCGATATTGTGCAGGAGCAAAAATAGAAGTGATTTGGCCGGAAACAGACCCATCGGATGCGAAATGTCTTCGTTATCAGGAAGTGCAACTGGCGCGCCATAGCGATTATCATATTTCTCTGTCAGTACTGGCAGAAATGCCACTGCTCAAACATGATACCAGCCAAAGCAATAAAAATAGCCTTGTATTTACGTTTGAATTTGAGAATCATAGACTTCTCTTCACAGGCGATGCATGGGCAGAGGATGTGGTCAAAGCCCAAGGAACATATGATTTGGTAAAGATTCCACATCATGGATCTGCAAAGAATATCTCGAAGGCATATCCGGAAAGCATTCAATGCACGAATTTTCTGATATGCACAGATGGTGTGAATCATCCAGACAAACAAACGATTGCAAAATTGGAGCGTTGGTACGGAAAAATCAACATCTATAGCCCGTCGGCATGGTGGAAAAATGGATATTTTATAGGGAATGATAAACAGCACGAGATCAGCTATTGCCAGAAAGAAGGACTTGTGATCACATGGTAAATGATAGTACAAGAGCTTACAGCGTATATATCTCGGATGAAAATAACTCCGTTCAGGGGAGTGGTGTTCTGTTCTATGCTGGCGGAAAGTCGGCTTTCGTTTTTACGTGCGCGCATGTGGTTGACGGCCTCGAAAAAATCAGACTATTTATTTTGAAGGAAATCAACGCAGCGTGTGATCGCTACGATGTATTCTGCACAGAGATCTCTTCATCTCAGGTTGTATATTCCCCACTGGATGAGGTCAGGACAGATGACACAGGAACGAAAACTCACACGGAAGATATTGCGATTATCCAGCTTGGCAAACCTGAAAGTCTGGAGATTCCTGTAACAAATTTCTTGATAACTGAAACCTATAGAAATCGACCTGTTTATGTGCAGGGCTATCCAAATGGTGTACCTGATGGGAGAAGCCCTATCGAGTATCTCGATTGCCTTCACGGTTGTGTGGTTGTAAATCCAGAGGATAGCAATCGTTTTACGATTCGTATGGACAATACATTTATAGATGCAGGTTCAAGAGTATACGAATTGGAAGGGTTATCAGGTGCACCGGTATGGGAAGATAGCGAAGAAGTCAATGGGTTGCTGGGTGTGTTTACTAGCGCATATGGGGCAACGGCTTTATTGTCCAAAACATTTGTGACAAAAGCACAACAACTCCGTTCCATTATGAAGGAACGATTTGGAATCGTAATGAAACGAAAGCTGGAAGGTATCCCGGAGCAAGATGTAGCAGGTAGCAGCGGTGATCCAATCGTGTTTAATGGAGAAATTCAAACGGAAGAAAAATCCGAAAATGAAAAATGGATTGAGAATCAGTTGGTTGGTTTGCGCTGTATCATTGAAGACCTGAAGTTGCAAGATGCAATCGACCGGGCAAAAGAATTGATTGCGGATTCCCAATTTGCAAGCCTTAGCAAGGAATCACAGAAAAAAGGAAAACAGTATCTTTTGTATTGCTATGAAATCGCAGATATGGATGCGGAATTCGATGCACTGGAATCAGATATGAGGGAAAGTGGCCTCATTAAGGAACATGATGTGCTCCGGCAGCTTACACGTTCTTTTATGCAAAAGAAATTCCAGGAAACAGTGGTGGCAGCACAGCATTACATCGATACAGAAGATTCCACTAAATCAAAGACGTTATTGTCATTTGCAAAAGCGTTCCTTTTACTAGCAAAAGCATATACGGAGCAGCTCCCTATTGAGGAAACGATTGGTGTGCTTCTGAATGAACAGGAAAAATTCATATACCAGACGGATGAAGTAGAAGATGAAGCACTTGTATATCAAATGATAGGATATGTGTACGGAGAACATTATCACGATAATGTGAATGCGGTACGCTTTCTTAATCGATCCTATCAGATAGGGTATGATAATATCGTATTGGAATCACTTGGAGCGGCTTATTATAATTTGGCGGTTTATGATGCAACAGATGAGAATGGCAAGATTCCGGATTTCCGGAAAATTGACCAGAAAGCACTGTATAAGGCTAGAGAATGCTTTTTGATCATCAAGGAAAAAGCAGATGCACTGTTCTGGGCAGGTACGATGCGTAGAATTGGACTTTGTGTTTATAATACTTTTGTTTTTCTACACGACAACTACCGTATTCTCACAATCTACCCGGATGTGAAAAAGTATCTGACCAAACTTCCTGCCGATGCATGGCGGGATGTGGAGATGAAATATGCCAAGGTCAGTGCACAGAAGGGTGAAATCGATGCAGAAGAGTTCCCGCATATTACAGAAAAAGATAAGAGCCTGCTTGAGGCAATCGCTAGGTCGAGCAAATGCATGAGCTTGATAGAAGATGTTACTGCCAATGTTCCGACAAAGCAAATTAGGGGGCTTTTGGAAATCGCTAACGAAATCACAGATACACTCAACTTCCTTGAAATTGCAGTTGAGAAGATTGAAAAAAGCGAGCGAGTTCCCGTATATGTACAGATGATAAATCTGTATGGACGCGGAATATTGATGTTCGGATGGAATAAAAAGCATAAAATGGAAAGCATCTATAATTGTATTTCTGACTGCGATGATACAAATCTGTTGGAATATATGAGAAATTTCATTTTTGAAATGGATGCGCCGATAGAAGAAGCAATCAATCGCTTCAAGAAAATGTATGAAAGCCATAAGAATATTATCACATGGCAGGAATTGAATCATTTGTATATCCGGCATGGCATGTTTAACAAAGCAGATGCGATGTATAGGGAGCTTTTTTCGGAACATAAGGAGCTGATAGCAGAAGGGCCGGAGTATGCCTACAGAGCTTTTATTGATTATGTGATGCTTTATAGGCGAGATTTAAAATATGCACTGCAATGTTATCTTGATGCCAAGGAATCTTTTAAGGATACAGACATTGAGGGATTCTGGGAATTAGAATTGATGTTTTATGTCAATTCTTTCAATGATCCGGAACGCTTTGAAACGGAAAGAAAGCACTTTGTTGAGAAGGGTCTTGTGACGGAAGAAGCGTATCATAGGACAGCCTTTATTGCGTATCTGACAAACTTGAACAATGCGAAAGCGTTGGAACACTATAACTATATCCGGCAATATCCGCATTGGCAAGATTCAGGAACAGGTATGGTAGTTGCGAAGAAAGAAGAAATATACTTTCTGAACTGGATGGGTGTGCTTAAGCCAGGCTGCCGTCTGTCGCTGGATAGTATGGGGGAAGAGAAAGCAGGGGAGGTGAGAGAAAAATATAAAACAGAAACTTGGCACTCTGTGATGGACAGGCAGTTTAAAAACCAATTTAGAGTAAAAAAGAGCATAGCGATGGATGCATGGAGCCTTTACCAGCTTGCTGAAATGGATGCGCTCGATGATATACAATCGCTCGACTATGTTTATGTGAGCCATATAACCGTTACCCGTTTGCTTGAAGAATTATCGAAAACAAATAATCTGAAAATCAGAATTATTTTGGAGTATATACAACTGTCGGATAACATTCACATCTATACTGCTGGGTTCAAATCGCAACTGGAGGTTCGGAATGTGGCACAATATCACGAGTTTGCATCAACTGTTGCAGTGGCAATTGAAAAAGATTGTGTAGCTGTTTACGGGGATCCAATCGTGGATGACTCGATAATAGAACATTTCAGAAATAGGATCGTCCGTGTGAACGACTTGGAAAGTTTGCTGGCAGAAAGATGACGCAGTGCTACGGCAAAGGAGAATATGCAAAACGCACAGTACAGCAAAAGATCTTTCGTCAAATGTTTCTGATGCGAATCCGGGTCTTCTGAAACGGCAGAATGAGTGGGATGTAGTTGTATTCTGAATTGGTCCGTAGAAAGTAGACAATAGGAAAAAGCCTTTCTGAATCTGAAGCAATGATAGCTTCAGATCCAGAAAGGCTTATTTTTTTGCAAAAATTTTGTTCCTTACTTGACAACCGCATAGGGTCAACCAAGAAAAACTACGATAACTAAAGGGTTTTGACGGCTTGAGTTGTCCTTCAAAGGTTTTATTTGTTAAAAAACTGCAAGAAGCGGGAAATCCTGAGGGTTATATGTAGGTGGCTTTTGGAAGCTCTGTTTTGACCCACAAAAAGGAGCAACAAACAAATAAAATAGGAGGATAACACAAGCCTACGGCAGATTGCTATAAGCAGTCTGCCGTAGGCTTGTTACTGTTTATAAAGAAAAGTGAGGAGTGCAGAATGTACATGAATGACGGAAATAAAACGAAAATCAATCTGATAAACAAGAGCGTTTTCATCACGGGTGTAGCTGGTTTTATCGGTTCTAACCTTGCAAAGAGACTGCTCTCCACCGTAGAGGGTGTCAAGGTCGTGGGTTTGGACAACATGAACCACTACTATGATGTACGTCTGAAAGAAGCTCGTTTGAACGAACTGGAACAGTTTGAAAATTTCAGTTTTGTAAAAGGTAATCTGGCAGACAAGTCTGTGATTGAAGCTATTCAAAATTTATGGGTTTTAGTACAAAAATAGAGACAAAGACAACAGCTGCATAACAAAAAGGTTGATTTTAAGGAAAATATTGATATAATGTAACTATGTATTGATGTTTCATTTTGTGAGGTGAGTCGAATTATGCCCAGAACAAAAGGTAGCAAGAATAAGCCTAAAACTGTGACTGCTGATTTCGCAACGCAGATTGCAGAAAAGCA
>OGEP01002061.1_pt1 | contig 19107 bp, 19 predicted proteins | sample 1570721 | NCBI WGS metagenome assembly OGEP01 (sample SAMEA2582131, study PRJEB24529) | metagenome | biome: Human gut stool | place: China | collected 2011 | reverse complement strand
GTTGCGGTTCCGATAGCCTGGAGCGCTTTCAGGGATATGAGAAGAGAGCAGATGGAACTTGGGAAAAGCCACTAGAAGATAAGAGAAGATAAGAGAAAATACTTGAGATAAGAGAAATGGAGAAAACTTATTACATAGGATTGGAAGTTGGCTCTACGACAGCCAAAATAGCCGTTATCGACAGCGATAACCGGGTAATTTACTCAAAATACGAACGCCACAACGCACGTGGCACGGCCGTATCCAGGATTACCACGCTCATGCCCTGCTTCTTCGCATGCTCCATTGCCGCTTTCGCAATGTCCACCGGCTTATGCTGGTCTCCCATGGAAAATACTTCCACACCCTGCTTCTCACCGTTTACCTGTAACTGCTTGATTGCAGCAGGACGATATACATCGCAGGCGGTCAGAAGAACCTTCCGGCCTTTGATCTTGAACTTTCCGGCAAGCTTTGCAGCTGTTGTCGTCTTACCAGCTCCCTGAAGACCTGTCATCATGATCACTGTGATCTCATTGGAAGGACGAAGTTTGATCTCCGTGGTCTCGCTGCCCATCAGATTGACCATCTCTTCGTTCACGATCTTGATCACCATCTGTCCCGGAGTCAGACTCTCCATCACATCTGTACCCACAGCTCTCGCTTCTACAGCCTTGATAAACTGTTTTACGACTTTGAAGCTGACGTCTGCTTCCAGAAGTGCAAGCTTCACTTCCTTTAAAGCTGCCTTTACATCTGCCTCTGTCAGTCTTCCTTTGCCGCGCAGATTCTTAAATACATTCTGCAATTTTTCCGATAAGCTGTCAAATGCCATCTAAAGCTCCTCCAGAATTTCCGATGCAATCTCGTCGATCTTCGCCATCTTTGGATCTTGTGCCTGTTCCTTCGCAAGTTTATGGATCTCTCCAACCTTTTCACGCAGACTCACAAAGCGTTCCATCAGATGCAGTTTTGCTTCATATTCCTCCAGCAGCCTGCTGCTGCGGCGGACCATATCATATACGCCCTGTCGGCTGATGCCAAGACTGGCCGCCACTTCACTGAGCGAATAGTCGTTGAGGATCACATCCTCATATACCTGCTTCTGATGTTCTGTCAGCAGTTCGCCATAAAAATCATACAGAAGCGTCTGCTTCAGAATCTCTTCCATTACAATCACCTTGCCTATCTTACATGAAAAAAAAGAGGCTGTCAAGTATTTTTTCTTGACAGCCTGCTTTTTATTCTTTGCTTCAACCAGCCTTACGTTCATATGCACCACGGTTTACAGAAGCCTCATATTCTTTCAGCTTCTGTGACGCTTCCGGATTCAGATATTTCGGTACCTGGATCTTCACCTCCACATAGAGATCACCGTGTACCGACGGATTCTTCATGGATATGATGCCCTTGCCTTTCAGACGGATCTTGCTTCCGCACTGACAGCCTGCCGGGATCTTGCAGATCACGCTGCCATTCAGGGTCTGCACTCTTGTCTCACCGCCGAAAACTGCTGTAGTAAACGGAATTTCCGCGCTGGTGTACACATCCATTCCTTTCCGTTCAAATCCAGGTCTTACGCCTACATGAACTTTCAGGAACAGATCTCCTGCTTCTCCGCCGCCAACACCCGGCATACCCTTGCCTTTCAGACGGATGCTCTGACCATCATCAATACCTGCCGGAACATGAACCTGTAAAGATGTCCTCTTACCGGTTCCATCCTGGCTGGTCAGATGAATCAGCTTCTCACAGCCAAATGCTGCATCATCAAAGCTCACATTCACATCTGCATGAAGGTCTTCTCCTTTCATCCGATAGCTTTGCTGATGGAAACCGCCGGTACTGCCGCCAAAGCCACCCTGCCCATGAAACATATTTTTGAACATGTCTCCAAAAATATCTCCCATATCGTCTCCACCTTCAAAATGGTATTCCTGATAGCCTCCATTGCCAAAGCCGTTGCTGCGGAATCCGCCGGAACCAAAGCCAGATCCGGCTCCGCCCTGTTTGAATCCGCCCTGGTCAAATCCACCCTGACCGAATCCTTCCTCAAATGCTGCAAATCCATACTGGTCATACAACTTCTTCTTTTCCTGATCGCTCAGTACATTATATGCTTCTGTAATTTCCTTAAATTTCTGCTCTGCCTGCTTATCACCAGGATTCATATCCGGATGATATTTCTTTGCAAGTTTTCGATAGGCACGTTTGATTTCTTTTTCATCAGCACTTCTATTAATCCCAAGCACCTCATAATAATCTCTCTTACTCATCCTGCGTCACCTCCAGGTGTCTGTGTTATAAGTACGACTTATTCAGAGCTACATTCGCAAAATCACATGTGCATAGCTCCGAATAGTTCAAAATCCCGACCTTTCGGCCGGGACTAACTATCTTCTTTGTTCTACTTGTAATATAACACATATGTTTTTAATTTTCAACAGACATTTAGGAATTCACAGAATTTTCACATTTTTACAGTTCACTCGTGGTTCTGCCAGACAGATTTCATGCTTGCATGAAAATCTGTTCACAGAAACACACGAAGGGAGTACCATGCAATGAGCAAAAGTAGCTGCGTAGCTGCGAAAAGCGCTGCAAGCGCGATTTTGCGAATGGTGCGGGTGAACTGTACCTCATCATTCCTGCAGATACCCTCTCATCTTTAACTCCTGTTCGATCAGATCCAGCTGTTCCTCTGAACCAGCCACCACCGTATGATAATGGCAATCATCAGTCAGCAATTTCAGCGGATGGGCTTCATGAGCCTCCATCTGCTCCACAAATTGCTTTGCTTCCATACGGTTGGCGATCATCAGGTCTGCCCGGATCTGTCCATACAGAGGATGCTCTACAAACACGTCCTGAACCTTTCCACCATAATCCACGATCAGCTGCAGTTCATCCAAAGTATGCTCCGTGTCATGATGTACCCGAAAGATCCGCACATACTGTTCTTTTACTGCTGCATCCAGAAAATATCCTTTATAAGTAGACAGAATCTGCATCCGCTGAGCACGAAGCAGCGCCATATCCTGTACGATCACCTGACGGCTCACCTTCAGAACTTTTGCAAGTTTTGTTCCTGACACCGGACTTTTACTGTCCTTTAATATTTTTATGATCTGGCTTCTTCTTTTCTCGCCTTCTGTCACATTCTTTTCCTCCCTCAGGACTTTGATTTCTTAGTCTTCCGGTTTCTGATAAAAGTGGCCGGATAGCTGTGAGGTCTTGATCACATTGATAAATGCATGCTTGTCCACCTCACGCACTGCTTTTAACACATGTTTACTCTCCGCACTTGATACGACAGAATAGACCATGTGGCGTTCACAGTGTTCATAGGATCCTTCTCCAGCCAGGATTGTTGCCCCATGGTGGCACGTGTTTGAGATTGCATTACACACTTCCTGCGGATGATCGGTCACAACAAACAATGTCTGCTGCTGATACTTCTTATATAAAGTGTGCAATACCTGCGTGGATGCATACTGGAAAATAATCGAGTACAATGCTTTGTCCCATCCAAACAGAAGACCTGCAGCGCCAAGGATCAGCACATTCAGACCCAGCACCAGATTCCAGGAATCCATGCCTTTTTTCTCCGACAGATAAATAGCAATAAAATCCGTTCCGCCAGATGTTGCATTGGCAAATAGGCAAAGACTGATCACTGCTCCGTTAATGAGACCTCCAAACACACTGATCAACAACGTATCGTAGGTAATAGGATATCCCGGGATCAGATCTGTAAGAATACCTGTCAGCAGGATCATCAGACAGGAATACAAGGTAAATTTCTTTCCGATAAAACGGAATCCAATATAGACCGGTATCGCATTTAAGATCACATTGACCAGCGTATATGGAATCGTAATGTCAAAAAACAGATCAGCCATACGCTGGATCAGGATCGTCAGTCCCGTCGCTCCGCCAGGATACAAGCCGCCCGTCCGTACAAAAGTCTTAATATTCAATGCCATGATCAGCGATGCCACGCAGACCATCAGAATTCTCTTTCCATCTTCTTTTATATCAAATCTCATCTTTCCCCTCCTTTTCCTTATTATATCTCACTGTATGCAAAAAGGGAATGCTTACGCATTCCCTTTTTGTTTGTCAACCGACTCATTCATTAAATTTTTAAAGCTGTAATGTTGAAATTGATGACCAAAAACTCTGTCCGTTTTGCGGTGCTTCCACCTGAAAATAGTCACATACAGAAGCTCCTACATCAGAAAGGCTCTTTCGTTTTCCAATCGTCCGTGGTTCCATTCCCTTTCGATAGAGTAAAAGGGGTACACACTCTCTTGTATGCTTGCTATGTCCAATATCGGGATCATTTCCATGATCTGCCATGATTACCAGCACATCTTCTTCCTTCAACAACGGTAGAAGATCTCCGATTCCTGCATCAGCTTCTTCCAATATTTCCCGATATGTTCTGGAAGACTGTGAATGTCCGGCCAGATCTGTTTCCTGTACATTCGTACAGATGAACCCTTTTTGCAGTTTTGTTGCTTCCCTAATAGTCAGGCGAAGACACTCTTTTGTAGGAACACAAGAAATACTTGTTCCACCATCATTTGCAACTATATCTGCCACTTTTCCAATTAACGTTACGGAAATTCCCACATTCGTCAAAATCGTAGGTGCCTGTACATTTTTGTCCACACCATATCCAAGATGCAAACACTGATATCCCTGTTCATAGGATTTAGATTTAGCTGATGCAATTCCAATATATTTTCCTTGTTTGATTTCCTCGGCTGCATATAAATCTGCCATGGTATTTCCAGTTCCGCCAAACACAATAACTCTGCCGACTGTGGCTACTTCTCGTACCAATTTTGCTATTTCACATTCCTTCTCAAAAGAAATATAGTCCAAAGGCGCGGTTACATTGTAACACATCCCCAGATCTGCCTCCAGGTTATCCGCCACCGTCACATAATCATCACATACCAGATAACGCAGTCCTGCTCTTTCAATAATTTCCACCTTATGGCCATGAGCCTTCAAATGTTCCGCCGTAACATCTACTTTTTCCTGAAATGGATGCACATCGGGCTTTTTAGGTAAAGTTCCCATAATCTCCTGGTGACCCATAAATGTGTCTGCTCCAAAATGCATCAGCTCTGCTTTTCCATATGTGGCTGTTTTACTGAATTTCATCTGACTGCTTTCCTGTCCATAGGCATTCATCAACCCTAGTTTTTCCAGATTCGGAAGCTTCATATCAGGACAATCCTTCAAGATACTGCCCAGCGTATTTGCTTTTTCGTCTCCTGGTCTAGCTACTGCTGCATCATCCATAGCTCCAATTCCGAAGCCATCCAAAACAATTACAATAAACTTTCCTGTCATTCTTTCTCGCTTCCTAAACTATCATAAACTCCGATAATTTCTGGTTTTCCAGATTGTATTCCCTTCACCAGAACTACATCACTTCTTGTAACAAAGATCTGATATCGAAATGCCATTACAGCCGTATCACCAATTGTGCATTCCTCAGAAACTCCAATATGGTAATCAATACTGTCCATTGCCGGGAGAAGCACCTTTTTCTGCTTTGCATCTCCCAAATCTTTTCCAACAAGTACGTTTTCCATATGCGAACGGCGATAATAGCCTCCTCCATAGCAGTAAGCTTTTCCTTCAAAATTATGCGAAATTTCACTGACGTATACGGCAGCTGGCATTTCATCCATTTTCTGTACAGCATGCATCGGCGTTGTTCCTGTCAATCCATGTCCTGGTTCCCCACAGTTTCCGCCATATTCCGCCATCCTCTGTATCGTTCTGACGCATGTAGTCGATGGCGTGTTTACAATATCCACATAAATTCCTGAATCTTCCAGAATCTCGACTGCCTTTTTTACTGTCTGTAAATTATTAGTCGGTATCATATCTGATACATCCGCATCATACAAATAACAAGGAAAAGAAGTTACACCTCTAATTATGATATTTTTGCAGTTTTCTTTAATTTTCTTCACCAGCTGTGGGATCTCCTCCAACTGAAATCCCGCCGTCTGACCTGAATAAATCATATCCTCTGTTGCATAAACCCGGAGAAGAATCCCTTGTGTCTGTCCCCTCTGTCCTGCTGCCTCATCAATCTTTCGGATTTTATCCATAGAGTATACCGTTATAACTTCAGGTTTATAGGCCACCACTTCTGGAATCATCTGATCCGGAATCTGCACCAGATGTCCTACATTTCCAATCGGAATACCATGCTTCATCATGAGCCTTGCTTCTTTAAAGTCTACGACTACGGCTCCTTCATACCCCAACTCAACAAGCTTTTTTGCGATGTACGGATTTCTTCCCAGCTGTTTCAGCATAAAATAAAGTCTGATATTTCGCACCTTTGCAGCTTCCAGAATTTTCTTCGCATTGTCTATCAACACATCCATGTCAATCAAATAGGAATCTGGCATGATCTGACCGCTCTGATGAAGTGCAAACGCTGTTTCTACTAACTTCCTGTTTCTTTTCACTGTCTGCTCTACAAACATGCTTTTCCTCTTTCTATTGCTTCTTTCAAAATTCTTATTACTGTGTCGCTTCCAGCGCGCAAAGGATTAATACGAATCATCCGTTGCTCCAAAGTCGGATCTGCTTTTCTGAAAGTTCCAGAAATTCTGTAAAACAACGGCACCATCTCATATCGGGATTCACAGCCTATCGGATACGGTGCAGCACCCAGTTTTTCAGCTTCTTTAAGAACTCTCTGTGCAATATTTTCTTTCAGTTCCACCAGAATCACTTTAGACTGGGCATTTGCAATAAATGCCTCTTTTACCTCAGGAATTTCCCCGCTACGAAGCCGTTTGACACACTTCTCACTCTCTTCCGCTTCGATGGCTAATGCTACCGGAGCATAGACAAGACCACGCAAAACATCTAAAGCTTCGTGCCCCTGCGTCTGCATACCACCGGAATAGTTTTCTTTTTTCAACGGCTCTATATATTCTTTTTTGCCAAGCAGAATTCCGATACCTTCCGGTCCCAGAAGCTTAAAAGATGAAAAACAGGACAAGTCCGCTCCGCACTGTATTCCAATTTTAGGCACTTTCAGAGCTGCATAATTATCATCCACCAGAACAGGAATATTTCTTTCTTTTTTAACAAGTTCAATGATTTTCTGTAGATCATAATGATCCTCTGGTATCTGTCTGGTATGTTGCACCAGTACTCCCGCAAGTTCTGGATGTTCTCTCATTACCTGCTGAATTTCTTCTATCTCATTAAAATCTGCCTGCACTGTATGAATTCCCAACATCTTCAAAGATGTATCTGTGGTATCGTAAATTGGTGCTTTATGGACTAATATTGTATCACCAGCTTGAAGCATTCCATGCAATCCAAGACGGATGGAACCACTTCCTGCTCCACGAACTAACATACAAGTTTCTGCTCCAAATACCTCTGCAATAACTTTTTCTGCTTTTCGGGTAGTAAGCGGCTGATTTAGTCCTATCACCACACCAAGATCGCCGCGGCTTAGAAGCTCATGGCCCTGAAATTTCCGGGCCATACAGTCCACAATTCGAAACTGGAGCTTTACTGCTTCTTCCACAGAAATACTCTGTAATGGATAGGTTTTCGTAATAATCACTCCTCATTTTCTTTTTCTAAAATTCTTGCCGGATTATAAATCAACATCTGATCCAAATCCTTCTGCATAATTCCACGCTTTTTCAGCATTGGCACAAAATTTTTCATGACTGTCATATATCCAGCATATTTCCCATATCTGGATAGATAAGATTTCCTGGAGATATCCTGAGACAACACTATTCTGTCCATCCAGCCTCGCTCTATCAACCACATTAGATTATCCGCCCGATCTTCATCGCTGAGATAACCAGTCTTTCCGATAGTATCAAATCCGAGATTAACCCCCTGCTTCAAAAGTTCCTCATAATATGCTTTATCGTTTGCCAGATCCACATGTCCCAGAATTACTTTTGCAGGATCCATGCCATACTTATGAAACAATTCGCACTGCTCTAATCCCAATCTTCCCAACTGACAATGAGTTGTAACCGCAGTTTTTGTACGTTTACCTGCCAAAGCTGCTGCAATCAATACTTTTCTTTCACTCTCTGTCATCACCGGTTCACCTGATGCCACCTCGCCGATGATTCCAGCCTTGATGTCTGTTCCATCAATACCTACCGTAATCTCCTTGCAAAATACTTCACTAAGTTCTTCCGGACTACTATTTCTTACAAAATCAGAGTGATATTCCTCCAGATAATATCCGGTAGATGCAACAATGTGAATTCCACAAGTATTGCTATACCAACGCAGTGTTTTCACATCACGCCCCATATCATTACAGCTTACTTCAATGATAGACTGTACACCAAAAGCTTTAATTCCCGATCATCAAAATTGGAATCCTGATCTTTTCGCACCCGTGACAAATCTACCGCAAGATGTTCATGGCACATGGTAACTCCAAGTTCTTTTACAGAAATGGGTCCATTTACTGTCTGTATCATATTTTTCACGCTTTCTTCTTATACCAATGGTGTCAGTCCAATCAGATATGTAAGATTCAGGATAATTCCCGTTGCGATTGCTGCTACCGGTCCAATCGCCATACGCATAATCTTACGTCCGGTCATTTCATTAATCAGATAAATACAAGCACCGATCACAAAACCACCTGCTGCTCCTGCAGATGTAGAAGCACCCATCGTACAGCATGCAGAAGTAGAACCGATTAATAATGCAAACTCCACACAAGTATTCATAGAACTTCTAATGTTATCTGAAGCATCTCTCATGGACGGGAAGTTTCCAAGGAATTTTCCAATCAGTCCAAGAAGCATAACCTCAACAAAGATAATCAATGCACCAACAACTGCTGCCACAATCGGATTAGGTAAAAGGTAACCTGCTACATATACAAAGGTAAATCCTGCTACACCATATACACCGGTCGTAATTGCTGTTGTTGCAATCAAAGGAATAAAGCTTAAGCCTCTCATAAACTCATTTGTTGCAACTGTTTTAATCAAAGTCTGCGCTTCCGCCGCATTATCCATACTATAAGCTGTAGACAGATCAAACATAGAAACATCAGAGCCGGCAAATACATGCACATTACATGCAACTGCAATCAGCGCACCCATAACCATCAAGAATGGAAGATTTTTACGAATACGCGCAACTCTCTCAGAAAATACATTCAAATCATGAGAATCTGCATTAGCCTTATTCTTTGAATCCTTAATAACGCAAAGAACTACTAACGCAATAACGCCAACCATCATAGTCCATGCATCTGCACTGATTGTAGAAAATGTAGGTCCTGCAAAGCGAAAGACTAAAACAACTACTGCAGTAATAATACCTGTTTTCATACCAAACTGCATAATGATTGCAATAATAGGAAACAGTGCGAATCCCGTAACTACATAGTTTCCAACATCACCCATGCCGCCAATCAAGTCAACCGGAAGTCCTGTCAATGCCGCGTTAATTCCACCGATACCAGTCAGACACAAAAGTCCCCACAAGGCTCCCAGAATCGGTGCAAGCCATTTCTTTGGACTGGCAATACCAATAATGTCCGTAGCCAGGAACAGCAGCCATGGATTTAACAGATTTGTCACAAGTGCATTACCAATACCTACGGATGCAATAAATCCTACACTCAATCCAAAAGCAATAGATGCCATCTCAGAACGATGCATCCGGCCTTCAATATACTCTGGAATAACCGGACGAATACCATCGTGAAATACTGCCATTCCCATATGAGACAAAAATGCACTCATGGCACAAACTAACATAACAATGATTACATTCATAATACTTAATTCCATAATCTTTACCTCTCTTTTTATCTTCTGTTTATTTGTTCTTTTCCATTAACGCTTTCATCAACACTGGAACCGTAACTTCCATCTGATCCACAGCCATACCAAAGCAGACTTTTCCATTGCTTATAAACTTTTCAATTTCTTCCTTATTTGGTTTTCCACCATTCTTGCAGACAGTACAGCATTTACTATATCCTACAAGACCAATAAGAATAGAAATTGCAGATCCACTTCCACTCTCACAGGCGCCAATGTAATAATCCACTTCCCCCTTCTTCATCATGGATGCTGCATTCATGTCATTGGTAACAATAGTTTCTGCGTCCGGGCAGGCTTTCTTAATTTCCTGTTCCATCAGATTCTTCTGCATTCCTCCGATTGCAATCTTCATTTCCATTTTCCTCCTTCATTTTTATGATAATAAATTACATAAATGGACAACTAAATACTCCTGTTCCGTCTTCGGGAAATCAATATTCACTGTTTCGTACACTTTTCTGCTAAGCTTAACCGCCTCGTCATAGCCACATTCCGCTTCCAAGGCTTCCAAAACACTCCGATCCAACGGTTTTTCCTCTTCGCCCTTCAGAATTCGTTGCATTGCTATGGCAATATGTGTAGTAAACATCTCCATTTTTTCAATGTCAACATCTAGATTCTCTTTATAAATCAAAGCAATTATTTTCTCAGTCTGCTTTGTTACCCGACACTCAATCAAATTGGCTTGCTCCAAGATTTCCAGACGTTGATATAGTGTTTCATGTTCTCGCATATTTCTCCTTTCTGCAATGTATTTGAAAGTACATTTTTTTGTACATTGCTTTAAAAAAATAACATCAGTAAGATGGAAATCTTTTTTTATTGCGAACTTCTTTCAAAATCTCCAAAGTCTTTGCTACATGGATATTCTTCTTCAGAATTTCTTTCAAGTATTCCGCATCCTTCCGCACTACCAGCACCGCTGTAGAAAACATAGTGTTATACTCGGCAGATTTCAAAAATACAACTTTTAGATTTCTTACATTCGGTTCATCACACACAGCATCATAATTCCAGACACCTGCATCAATGGTTCCATTCAAAAGAGCATTCACCGTCTGCTGTGTTAAGATATTGATCAATTTTACCTTTTTCCCTTTGACTACATTTTCAGTAATCTGACTTTGATCCAGAGAAGCACTGTCATATGCCACTTTCATACCATCCTCGATGGTTTCCTTTGTCTGATCGCGGAGCAAAAGCACATGCTTAGAAAGAAAGCTTCCTTCTCCAAAATTCAAAACAACCTCAATCTCTGCTCCGCTTTTTATAGCAAATTCGGCGGCATACTGAGAACAAATTGCAAACTGATATGCCCCAGACAGCACCAATTCAATTCGACCTGCTGCACCTCTTGCATAAGCCATATTGAAATTCAAATTTTTCATCTGTTCATACATAGCAGTTGCAAATCCTTCATATGTAGTAGAATAAGGCAATGGCATAATTCCCATTAACCCCTGACGCAAACAGTTCTCCTGAAGCTTTCCATAATTTACAGAAGCTATATAAGTTCCCTGATGCCCATGGTGTGTCAATGTAATAGCTCCACATTCTTTCAAATAGTTGAGTGCATTTTGAACGGTTCCTCTGGAAACCCCCAGTTCCTCCTGATACTGAGAAATCGGTTGAATTCGATCTCCTACATTTTTAGAAAGCAAAGCAAGAGCCATTTTGCTGATCGTTACACCTATTTTCTGATATAAAACATTCTCTTTATCTTTAGACATGTCTATCGGCTCTCCAACTTTCAAAATATTGTACATTCAGACTGTACTACTTTTTAGTCGATTTGTCAATTATATTTTTCTATTATTAAAAATAAATTGTTTAATCTCAATATTTTTTCTTATTCATTTTGTATTTTTTATGCATTTTATATAATTCAATAATTTTTATATTTATTCTGTATGCAAAAAGGGAATGCTTACGCATTCCCTTTTTGCAATAGGATATATATATGGGTATCTTATAATGGAATAGGGCCTTTATTACTACAGCAGACTGCGATACAGTTTTTCAATATCATCCACCGTTGCTTCTTTTGGATTGCCCGGAGCACACGCATCAGCTGCTGCACTTTCACTCAAGAAGCGAATATCTTCTTCTTTTACAATTGCTTTCAAATCTTTTGGAATTCCCACATCAGCAGCCAGCTTACGAACCGCATCGACAGCTGCCTTTCTGTACTCTTCCTGACTCATGGTTTCGGTTCCTTCTACTCCCATAGCCTTTGCAATATCTCTATATTTCTCACCAGTTGCATCTGCATTATATTCCATAACCGTCGGAAGCAGGATCGCATTTGCCACCCCATGAGGTGTATCATAGACAGCTCCCAGTGCATGTGCCATGGAGTGTACGATTCCAAGACCTACATTAGAAAATCCCATACCTGCAATATACTGACCAAGTGCCATTCCTTCTCTGCCTTCCGGTGTATTTTCCACAGCTCCGCGAAGAGAAGAAGAAATGACCTCGATTGCTTTCAAATGGAACATATCCGTGATCTCCCATGCAGCTTTTGTAATATATCCTTCAATAGCATGAGTCAGTGCATCCATTCCAGTAGCCGCTGTCAGACCTTTTGGCATAGAAGACATCATATCCGGGTCTACCACAGCTATGATCGGAATATCATGAGTATCTACACAGACAAATTTTCGTTTTTTCTCTACATCAGTGATTACATAGTTAATCGTAACTTCAGCTGCAGTTCCGGCTGTAGTAGGAACTGCAATGATCGGCACACATGGATTCTTTGTCGGTGCCACACCTTCCAGACTTCTTACATCTGCAAATTCGGGATTGTTGATGATGATTCCGATTGCTTTTGCTGTATCCATTGGAGAACCGCCACCGATGGCAATGATAAAATCAGCTCCAGATGCTTTGTATGCTTCTACTCCGCTCTGTACATTTTCAATGGTTGGATTTTCTTTAATATTGGTATATACTTCGTATGCACAGCCTGCCTTTTCCAGTACATCTGTGACCTTACCAGTCACACCATGCTTGAAGATCGTAGGTCCGGAACATACAAATGCTTTCTTAAAGCCTCTGCGTTTCACCTCTCCTGCAATTTCCTGAATTGCACCTTTTCCATGATAAGATGTTTCATTCAATACTAATCTGTTTGACATTGTTTTTTCCTCCATCTTCTATCTCATAGAATCAAGCGTTTCTTTGTTCCGTTTGTTCTGTCCCCACTATACTCCTTTTATTCTCGTAAAGTCAATTATTTTGTTAAATTTTTGACATTCTAATTTGGAATATGAAACTCTGCGTAAAAAAGAGGTATACGGAATCCGCATACCTCTTTATAATCACCTGCTATATAGAAAGAATTACTCTTCCTCTGCTTCCTCAACCGGTGCTTCCAGAGCTTTCATGCTCAGGCTGATCTTATGATCCTCACCGTTGAAATCAACAACTTTAGCTTTGATAACCTGACCGATCTTCAGAACGTCAGCCGGTTTCTCAACATGATCTCTGGAAATCTGAGATACATGAAGCAGTGCGTCTACACCCGGCTCCAGCTCAACAAATGCGCCAAAGTCAGTCATACGTGCTACAGTACCCTCTACTTCATTGCCTACTGCATATTTCTCAGCAGCATTGAGCCACGGATTTGCATCATCAAACTTAAGGCTCAGAGCAATCTTGGTATCTTTGATCTCTTTGATCAGAACAGTCAGTTTCTGACCAACCTTGAACATCTTCTTCGGATGCTCAACACGACCCCAGGACATCTCAGAGATATGAAGCAGACCATCAGCTCCGCCCAGATCTACGAATGCGCCAAAGTCAGTAATATTTTTAACAACACCTTCTACAATATCTCCTTCATGGATACGCTCGAAGAGTTCTTTCTGCATCTCTGCTTTCTTAGCAACCAGAAGCTGTTTTCTGTCACCGATGATTCTTCTTCTCTTCGGATTGAATTCAGTGATTACAAACTCAATCTCCTGATCAGCATATTTGCTGAGGTTTTTCTCATAAGTATCAGATACCAGGCTTGCAGGAATGAAGATTCTGGTCTCATCAACTACAACACTTAATCCACCATCCAGTACCTGAGATACTTTTGCGGTCAGAACTTCTTTGTTCTCAAAAGCCTCTTCCAGTCTCTTGCTTCCTTTTTCTGCAGCTACTCTTCTGTAAGAAAGCTGAACCTGTCCCTCACCATCATTTACTTTCAGGACTTTAACTTCCATAGTGTCACCTACAGATACCATAGTTCTCAGGTCTGCATTCGGCACGTTGGTATACTCGTTTCTGGAAACAATACCGTCTGATTTGTAGCCTATATTTAAGATGATCTCGTCTTCTTTGACATCGATCACTGTGCCTTCTACGATTTCTCCTGTTCTGATAGTTTTTAATGAACCTTCCAGCATCTGTTCAAAACTTAATTCTGACATCGTTTTTGAACCTCCTCAATAATTTTCTTTGGGGTGGAAGCCCCCGCTGTAATACCTACAAGCCCAGTAGATCGTAATACCCCTAAATTCAAATCGTCAACCGTCTGTATATAGTAAGTATTTTCGCACTCTTTTCTGCATATTTCAAATAGCTTCTGCGTATTTGAACTATGGCTTCCGCCAATCACGATCATGGCATCCGCCTCGTCTGCAATCTGACGTGCTTCCGTCTGTCGCTCTTCCGTCGCATTGCAAATTGTATTTACAACAACTCTATCATACCTCTTTTTGTCAAGAATTTCAACTAAATCTTGAAATTTCTTGTAGTTAAATGTCGTCTGTGAGACAATGCATACAGAACTGTTCTCCGCAAGCTCCAGAGCCTCTGCCTGCTCTGAGGATTCCACTACGATTGCCGGGGTATGACACCAACCTTTGATTCCCTCTACTTCCGGGTGCTTATCATTTCCTATGATAATGATCTGCCGGCCAGCTGCACTCTCTTTTTCCACAGTCCGGTGAATCTTCTTTACAAACGGGCAGGTGGCATCCACACAAACGACCTGTTGTTGACGTTGATAAACAATACTTTTTTCTGGATCAGATCATAAATCTCTCTGCCCACTCCATGGGAACGGATAATAACTGTACCTTCAGTCAGAGCCTCCAGTTCTTCCTTTGAGTCCAGAACCCGAACCCCTTTCTCTTCCAGATCCTGCACCACTACTTCGTTATGAATAATAGGACCATACGTATAGATGGGGCGGATTCCTTTTTCCACCTGCTCATAGACTGTATCCACTGCCCGCTGTACACCAAAACAAAAGCCCGCACTCTTAGCCACTTTTACCTGCATAATTCAAGGATCCTTTCTACCACCTGATCAATGGTCATGTCGGAAGAATCTACCAATGTTGCATCTTCTGCCTGACGAAGAGGTGATATATCACGATGCATATCCCGATAATCGCGGTCTTCAATATCTGCTGCAATCTTTGCAAGATCTGCAGGTTCGCCTTTTTCCTGAAGTTCCAGGAATCTTCTCTTTGCTCTGGTCTCCACACTGGCAGTCAGATACACTTTCACATCTGCATCCGGCAATACCACAGTTCCAATATCCCGGCCATCCATGACCACATCGGTCTCTCTGGCCAGCTTCTGCTGAAGTTCCACCAGCTTCTTACGTACTTCCGGTACTACAGATGAGACAGATGCCATATTTCCAACCGCTTCTGTTCTCAGATATGCATTTACATTTTCCCCATTTAACAGAACTACCTGTTCTCCATCCTGATAGCAGATGGAGATATCCGCATGCTGACAGGCTGCAGCGATTGCTTCTTGATCTGCAGCATCTACCTGATTCTGGATCAGGTAATAGGCCATGGCACGGTACATAGCACCTGTATCTACATAAATATACCCAAGTTTTCTGGCGATTCGCTTTGCAATGGTACTTTTTCCGGCTCCTGCCGGTCCATCAATTGCTACATTATGACTCATAGTGTCCTCCCTTTTTCTTTTCAAAACATATCTTAGAGTGCATTTGCCGCAGCCACTGCTGTGGACCAGGCAATCTGCAGGTTGAATCCTCCGGTCACCGCATCCAGATCCAGCACTTCTCCGATAAAATAAAGTCCTGGAATATTTTTACACTCCATAGTACCTGGATCGATCTCCTTGACCGAGACACCTCCCTTTGTGATGATTGCCTCATTGTATCCACGAAGTCCAGTCACTGTCAGCTCCAGTTCTTTCATGCAGGACAAAAATCTCTCCCGCTCTTCTTTAGTAATATCGTGGATTCGTTTCTCCGGTTCGATACCGCACAACCCATACATAACTCCCACCAGCTTGGACGGAAGGAAAGATGGCAGCACATTGCGGAACTGCTTGTTGGCATTGGCATCAAACTCTCTTAAAATCCTTGCATCCAGCTGCTCCTTTGACAGGGCTGGTTTCAGATCCAGGATCAGCTTCACCTGCTTTTCACGGATCTTTTTGGCACAGACACTGCTGGCTGTGAGAATCAGCGGACCCGTTACTCCGAAATGAGTAAACATCATCTCTCCAAAGTCTTCGTACAACCGCTTCTTCCCATCCAGGATCTTAATGGAAACATTTTTAAGTGACAGTCCCTGCAATTCCTTCACCCAGTCTTCCTTCACATTAAAAGGAACCAGCGATGGCACACAGTCCGTCACCTTCAGGCCAAAGCTTTCTGCAAACCGGTAACCGTCTCCCGTGGATCCGGTACTTTCGTAAGAGATGCCGCCGGTGGCCACGATCACTTTATCCGCCTGCTCAATGGTTTTATCTGCCAGCTGCAGGGAAAATCCATCTTCCTGCTTCCGTACACTTTTTACTTCTGTATTCAGATGCACCTGTTCCCCTGCTGATCTCATGGCTCTGCGCAAAGTATCCAGAACATCCGCCGAACGGTCAGACAGCGGAAAGACCCGGTTACCTCGCTCCACCTTCAGCTTCAACCCTTCTGCTTCAAAGAAATCGTAAGCATCCTGATTGGTGAATCCATAAAATGCACTGTACAGAAATTTTTTGTTGCTCTTGACACTCTCCAGCAATTCCTCCATATCACAGGCATTGGTCAGATTGCACCGGCCTTTTCCCGTAATATATAATTTCTTGCCTGTCTTTTCATTTTTCTCATATACATGGACTTCCATTCCCCGTCTTGCTGCAAAAATGGAGGCCATCATACCGGCAGCACCGCCGCCGATCACTGCTGTCAGTGAACATTTCCCCAGCCCGGAAAGATCATTGATCACTGCTATTTTTTTCATTTTATCGTTCTCCCAGACGTTGAATTATTTCCTCACAAATCTTCTGTGCGCTTTTTCCATCTGTCTCAATAATCATGTCTGCCGCTGCTTCATATTTTTCCCGTCGTTTTTCCATCAACTCTGCAATATATGCAACTGTCTTATTGTTTTCCAGCAACGGACGGTCATGGTTATTTTCCACTCTTTCCAGAATTGTCTCTGGCTTCGCAGTCAGAAGAACCACTTTTCCATTCTTCTTCATCTCTGCCACATTACATTCTCGCATGGCAACACCACCACCGCAGGAGACAACCGTATTGGTCTTCTCCTGTAATTTTACCAGAAGTTTCGTTTCCAGATCTCTGAAATACGGTTCCCCGCATTTTTCAAAGATATCGGAGATACTCATCCTCTCTCTTTCTGCGATCACCTGATCCATCTCAACCACATCCATATCAAACTTTTCACAGAGATAATCAGCCACAGTACTTTTTCCAGATCCCATAAATCCGATCAAAAAAATATTGTATGTAAATTGCATCTTCATTTCTGCTCCTCTATCACACTAAGTTATCGTAATATGATAACCCTTTTGTATTATACTTTGAACCATTACCTTATGGCAACGATATTTTTTATTTCAACAAAAAAGAACCACCAGTATACACCAGTGGTTCTCCTTGTGTCTGTAATAATTAAACCGGATATGCTCCGTTCTCGGTGTCTGCAACATTTGCATCCATCTTGGTCTGCTGTGCTTCTCTGTATTTGAAGAAGTCAGTAGCAACCTGCGGGAACAGCGCGTAGGACAGAACGTCCTCATCCTGCTGTTTGTATTTTTCCATCTCAGCTTCCAGCTTCGGCAGCTCGTTGCCGATCAGGTCTGCCGGACGGCAGGTAATGATCTCACCATCTCCGATGCACTTCTTCTGTACTTCCGGATTGAACGGTTTTACAGTCTTTCCGTATTTTCCAGAGAGAACATCTTTGGTCTCTTTGGTTACCATCTTGTAACGCTCACCCATGATCACGTTGAACACTGCCTGAGTACCAACGATCTGAGAAGACGGAGTAACCAGCGGGCACTCACCAAGGTCTTTACGTACACGCGGAACCTCTTCCAGTACGTCATAGAACTTATCTTCTGCATGCTGCTCTTTCAGCTGGGAAGTCAGGTTGGAAAGCATTCCACCCGGTACCTGGTACAGAAGAGTCTTGATATTAACGCCAAGGTTCTTCGGATTCAGCAGACCGGTCTCAAGAGCTTCGTCACGCATCGGTCTGAAGTAATCAGCGATCTCAGCCAGAAGCTTCTGATCATATCCGGTATCATACGGAGTTCCTTTGAAAGTCTCAACCATAACCTCAGTTGCCGGCTGGGAAGTACCCAGAGCAAACGGAGACATTGCACAGTCGATCACATCCACGCCAGCCTCAACAGCTTTGAGGTAAGTCATGGAAGCAACACCGGATGTATAATGAGTATGCAGCTGGATCGGGATCTTAACGGTCTCTTTCAATGCAGTAACCAGCTCGGTTGCTTTGTACGGAAGGAGAAGTCCTGCCATATCTTTGATACAGATAGAATCTGCTCCCATTTCTTCGATCTGTTTTGCCATAGAGGTCCAATACTCAAGTGTATAAGCATCTCCCAGTGTATAGGAAAGTGCGACCTGAGCATGTCCGCCCTCTTTGTTGGATGCCTTTACTGCGGTCTGCAGGTTACGAAGGTCATTCAGACAGTCGAAGATACGGATGATATCAATACCGTTTGCGATGGATTTCTGTACAAAGTACTCAACCACATCATCACCATACGGACGATATCCCAGAATGTTCTGTCCACGGAACAGCATCTGCAGCTTGGTCTTTTTAGCTCTTTCACGGATCTTACGAAGTCTCTCCCACGGATCCTCTTTCAGGAAACGTAAGGAAGCATCGAAAGTAGCTCCACCCCAGCACTCCAGGGAATGATATCCTACGTTGTCAAGCTTTTCGATGATCGGAAGCATCTGCTCAGTTGACATACGG
>OGEP01002060.1_pt1 | contig 19129 bp, 13 predicted proteins | sample 1570721 | NCBI WGS metagenome assembly OGEP01 (sample SAMEA2582131, study PRJEB24529) | metagenome | biome: Human gut stool | place: China | collected 2011 | reverse complement strand
ATAGTAGCTCCTTTACTTCCGTATTGGGAAATATACCGGTTATTATTGTATGCGGTGCGGAACTCAATCCACTCTTCCGGTGACAGGACATCCACTTTCCTTTCCAATGATTGGATACCGAAAGAAGCTTGAAACTGTACTTTTACTTTATCATCGGCGCTCGCTTGCTTGGTTGTGATCAAAACAACTCCGTTGGCACCGCGCGAACCGTAGATTGCCGATGAAGAAGCGTCTTTCAATACCTCGATAGATTGTATGTCACCCGGATTGAGACTGCCTAGATCGTCTACGGGAATACCGTCCACCACATACAATGGGGTAGCATCCGCATTGATCGAAGCGGCTCCACGTACGCGAATCTGAAGTTCCGAACCCGGTTCTCCGGTAGTGCTGCGCACTTCCACACCGGCTAACTGCCCTTGCAGTGAAGAGGCAATGTTGGTTGTTGCTCGGTCTTCCAGTTTCTCAGCATTGACTTTAGCGATAGCGCCGGTCACATTTCCTTTCTTTGCGCTACCATAACCGATAGCAACAACCTCATCTAGTGCAATGGCAGATTCGGTCAGCTTGATTTGGAGAGTTTTACCGGTGATTGTAACAGTCTGGGTGTTGTACCCTATAAAAGATACTTCCAGAAGTTTGGCATTCGCGGGAGCGGAAATCACAAATTTACCGTCCAAGTCTGTAATCGTTCCTTTGGAAGTACCTTTCACTGTGACGTTTGCACCGATAATCGGCTCATCTTTTTCATCTACTACCACTCCCGTCACAGCTCGGTTCTGTGCGAGCGACAGGGTAGATTGTAATACGAACAGAGTCATCAAAAAGAGAGATTGCATCTTCCTTCCCAGACTACCATTTCCATGCAGAATGTTTTTCATGTTGATATATCTAAGTGATTAAATTAGTAAATAACGGAAGAAACAAACAGAGCCTGACGGTCTGTCCGACTTCCGTTGCAAAGGAAGCGTATCGGAAGAAATTATGCGCAAGTATTCGTACGAAAAAGATGTAATATTATACTAATGGCTGAAAAATACTCCTGATATTTGTACGCAACCCCTTATAAAAGTACAAATATAGCCTTTTCATCGCAGTTTTTTTATCTGCTCGTACATCTGTTTGCCCAGATATTCGGCTGAATTCTGATTGAAATGAAGGCGGTCGCCCATCAATTCCGCATCCGACATATCTATCAGATAGGCATTCTTGTCTTCTTTCGCCAGGCGTTTCATCGCTTCCTCAACCTCACTGCCGTATTGCTTGTTCTTCCTGGCTACCGTACCGAAGATAAACGGAAGCCTGGAGTAGTCTTCTCCTGTCTTTTCACTCAGATGGTTGCGTACATAAGCGACGACTGCTTTCAGGTTCTCGTAGTATTTGTCGCCGTATGCACGGTCGCTTTCTCCTTGATGCCACAGGAATGCGTCAATCCGGTAACCGTTCTTTAATTTCGATAAGGTGTTGTCGATGCAACCGTCTATGTCATTGATAAAAGAAAGCAATAAGGAACGTCCCTTTTGGCTGGTTGCCACGTTGCCGGATAGCCATTCGGGATTTGCCGACCAGTGAACCGACTTGTCCGAACTGGTGGACGGTTCGATAGAAGTGCCTCCGATAGCCCATTTGATAACGTAAAAAGGCTCTTGCCATAATTGCTCTAACCAATAGTAGGTGATGGCGTCATATCCCCAGGTGTGGGGCTTGGCTCTTCTTTTGCTCTTCGGCCAGAAAGGACGGAACTTCCCGTCTGTGCGGTTCTGGGCTATTTTACAGTATTTGTAGGCTCCTGTGGTGAAGGCCGTGTCTGTGGACATAGCTTTGATGTAATTCGGCAGACGGTCGTTGGGCACGCGTCCGTCGGTGTTTGACTGTCCGGCAGTGATAATGACATGAGCAGGTTGGTTATTATCTGCCAGGCAATTGCAACAGAATGCAAGCATTAAAATGATAACTAAATTTTTCATGATGAAATGATGGTTTATGATTTTAAATACAAACTGAATAATAAAAAGTCCTCCCAAACGATAGAAACGTAAAAGAGGACTTTTTAATCAAACTAACAATCTTATGTGGGTTCTATATACCTATTGAAAACGAATCTATTTGATTGTCTCGAGGAACTCTGCCTCGATGATTCGCAGCTGATTCTTACTGCTGCTCTTTTCCAGTTCCATTTTGTTGGCGGCTTTCGCTTCTACTTCTATCAACTGCCCGAAAGCGTCCTTGTCACTTGTATTGCCTTTCAGACGGATCGTAATGGTATTGGCGCGTACTGGCTTGTCTATGTTCAGGTGGACATATCCCAGACTCTTCTCTGTGTTGCCGCTCCATATCAACTCTTTGCCTGCATATACTTCCAGCGGGTAGCTGCGCGAACGCCATCCGTGCAGTTTCAGACAAACGTCATCTATCATTGCTTCTTTTTCCAATGTATAAGTAATCCATGCAGTGCTGAGCTTGCCGTCGTTTTTCCATTCAGACAGTTCTATATCATCGTAGCTCTTGGCAACATCTCCGCTGTTGGCTCCGGCCTTTGCCGATACAATTCGGATTCCTCTTTTGGTATCTTTATAAGAAGGAGTGGAAGGAGTCTCACCTCTGTCCAATCTACCTTTCAAACTAGCTTGAGGCAGATAGGAACTTAATCCATTGTTTACTTTCACCGGAACCGTTTCCAATGTAAGAGTGGCTGCAGGTAACCCTTTGGCTTGTGCGGTCAGTGTTATTTTTCCGGCGGTTGTCGTACTGCGGATAAGTGCACGGTTGATACCGCATTCTACCGGCAGATTGGTATCGAGGATATGGTTGTTTTCACCTTGTGCGATACCTCCGCGCCATTCGGCATTTCCCTTTAAAGTGAATTGGACAGTACGATTATCCAACGGGCAACGTTTGCCGTCCTTATCTACTACCTCTACCTGTATCAGAGCCATGTCGGCACCGTCTGCGTGGAAGCCTTCCGGATTCTGGATGGCGGTAAGTTTCAGTTTGGCTGGTTCACCTACCGTGCTTACGGCGTAACGGCTGATTTCCTTTCCGTCCTTGTTGTAGCTGACAGCTTCCAGCTTGCCCGGTTTGAAAGTGACCTTGTCGAAAGTAAAGAGGAAGTTGTACTGCCGTTTACCTTTTCCTAACGATTTACCATTCAAGAAAAGTTCCACATCCTCGCCGGTGGATACTACATGTACCGGTTTTACTGTATTCTCCGGGTAGTTCCAATGACCGATGATGTAGGTCTGGTCTGCTTCCGTATCCACCCATCCGTTCCACATGACCTGATGAGCGTAGAATGCGTCTTTCTCAATGCGCATGGCATCCGTCACCCCGCTTCTGCGGTAGTTCTCTTCACCGCGATAATGAGTATTGGTATCGGAGAAAATAATCTTGGTTCCACCGGAGCTGACTCTGTTGCCTGTTCCGGGACGTTCACGCCAATAGTCATACCAACGGTTAATCATAGTAATGGCAAGCTGGTCTTGATTGTGGTTGTAATCGGTAGCCGGTTGTCCTTTGTGAAGAGGTCCGTCTCCTTCTTTATGGAAAGGATAACTGTATTCATCCCAATATTTTCTTAAACCTTCGTCGCGGCAATATTCGGTTGCCCACATCGGATGATGTTCGCTTTTGTTGATATACAGCATTTCGCCGCCATATTCCGCTTCACGGATATCCAACATCTCGCGGGAACCGATGGCACGTCCGCCGAACGGATCATACTTGTCACGAACGGCTTTCATCTCAATCATGTGAGGCCGGCTGATCGCTTTGTTTCCACATTCATAGAACAAGATACTGGGATTGTTGCGATTATAAATGATAGCGTCACGCATCAGCTCCACCCGTTGTTCCCATTGGCGTCCTTCACGGTCTTTTTCCGAATCACCGGCAGGCATTGCCTGTATCAAACCTACACGGTCGCAAGATTCCACATCCTGTTTCCAAGGAGTGACGTGCATCCAGCGAACCAGGTTGGCATTACTCTTCACCATCAGGTCGTTTGAATAATCACTCAGCCAAGCCGGAACGGAAAGTCCGACAGCAGGCCATTCATTGCTGGTACGTTGGGCGTATCCTTTCATCTGGATCACCCGGTCGTTTAGCCAAACTTTTCCTTCTGCAAAACGTGTCTTACGGAATCCGGTACGAGTGCTTACTTCGTCGAATATACGGTTGTTACTGTCTTTCAGAGCTGTCTTTACCGTATACAGATAGCCATATCCCCAACTCCAGAAATGAAGGCCGCCGACAGGGGCAGAGGCTTTTACTGTTTTAGTTTCCCCTGCTTTCAAAGTCACTTTGTCGCCTTGAAAAGTCTTCACTTGTTTGCCGTCGGCATCTAATATAGTCACCTGATAGGTGAACTGGCGAGGCTCTTTACTGTCGTTTCTGACTTCCGATTCTGCACAGATCGTAGCTTTTCTGCCTTTGATGTCGATGTCCTTAGCGTACGTATATACTCCCGTCGTTTTCAGATTACTATACAGGGGAAGCGTCTGATATACATTGTCGGTAACGTAGAGAAATACGTTTTTGGGAATACCGCCATAATTGGCGTTGAAGTTACGGTCGTTCCATTGAAATTTGGACTTGGTTCCTTCTTCCCTGTACATCCAGTCGTTGTCCGTCCGTACGGCAATCACGTTTTCGCCTTGTTTAATATAAGGAGTCAGGTCAAAACCTACTGCCATCACCCCGTTTTCATGTCTTCCCAGACTGTGTCCGTTGAGGTAGAAGTCTCCACGCTGGCGTACTCCTTCAAATTCGATAAATACTTTCTGATTACTTTTTAAATCGGGAATGCGGAAACTTTTACGATACCACACCACCGTGTCTGTCAGTTGTTCGATAGAAACTTTGAATGCTTCATCTTCATTGAAGGCATGAGGCAAAGTGACTTGTTTCCACTTGCTGTCATCGAATGTTGCATCTTTGGCTTTAGGAAAATCTCCTGTTTGCAGTTTCCATTCGCTGTTGAAATTGTACTTTTTACGTTCACTTGCCTGTCCCTTGACGGCGGGCAATGCGACCAGTAAAAATACGAAAAGAAATAAGTTGTGTTTCATGATGATCAATTAAAATGTTTTGCTGCAAAGGAAGCACATTAATGGAAAATACGCCTATACTCCCGTACGGAAAGGATGTATTTTTTATCTTTTGATGAAAAAAACAGTAATGGAGATTTGTACGCAAATCCGTAAGATAGTACACTGGGGCTTCTTCTCACCACAGATTACACAGATTAACACAGATAATAGATCTTGATTATTAATGCATTAAATTAATCTGTGTTAATCTGTGTAATCTGTGGTGAACTCGAACCATGCTGTCCTTTATTCTTCTGATAAATAGAAGGAGCGATTCCAAATTGGTTCTTGAAACATTTACTGAAATAATAAGGATCATTGATACCCACTTTATAGGAAATCTCGGCAACGGTCAGGTCTTCGGTCAATAACAATTCCGCTGCTTTCTTCATACGGATAACACGTAAGTATTCATTCGGAGAGTATCCTGTCACTCCACGTACTTTCTTATAGAATACGGTACGTCCCAATCCCATAAGGTTGGCATAGTCGTCTACCGAGAATTCGGCTTCTACCATGTGCTCGTTCAGTATTTCGTTCAGCTTTGCCAGGAACTTGCTGTCTTTGTTGTTGGTGCAGATTGCTGAATGGACGATTCCCGGTTCATTGGAGAACTTCTCACGGAGTTTGTCCCGTTGCTCTATCAGTCTGGATACTCTGGCGAGCAGCAAAGATACACTGAATGGTTTGGTGATATAGGCATCCGCTCCGGCCTCTATACCTTCCAGGTATTTTTCATCCATATTAAGGGCAGTCAGCAGGATGATGGGGATATGACTTGTTGCGAACTCATTCTTTAGTTTCTTAGTCACTTCAAATCCGGTCATTCCCGGCATTAACACATCACAGATAATCAAATCGGCGTCAAAGGTCTGTGCACGTTCAAAGCCACTGATCCCGTCCGCTTCGGCCACCACTTCGAAGTATTGACCGATTTCCTCTTTTAAGAATTCACGGACATCGTTGTCGTCTTCTATGATTAATACTTTCCGTTTATTCAATGGAACGGAAGGTTCTGCCGGTTCTTTTGTCTTGTCACTCGCAATAAATTCTTTATGGCGTTGTTCTTCTTCCTCAATCAGTATTTGGTTAGGGATGAGGAAGTCTTTTTCCTCGTAAACGTCGGCATTTGCCGGTAGTTCTACGGTGAAGATAGAGCCGCCTCCTTCATTTTCCTTATAAGAAATCGTTCCTTTATGTATATTGACCAGACCATAGGTGAGGTGAAGCCCTACACCTACGCTGCTGTGTGAGAAGCTGCTTTGCATGAAGCGGTTGAACAATTCGTTTCTTTTTTCTTTCGGGATGCCTACTCCTGTGTCCGTCACTTGGATACAAAGTTGTTGCTTTTGTTCCGAGATTTCTACCTTGAATATGATTTTCCCATTGGACGGAGTGTATTTGAATGCATTTGAAAGTAGATTGTAAATCACCTTGTCGAGATTTCCTTTATCGACAGGCATTTTGTAAGAGGTATGTGACGGCTCGAAGCGGAAATCCATGTTTTTGGATTCGCTTACATCCTTGAAACTTAGGAATATCTCATAGCAGAAAGCGATAATGTCCGTTTCTTCTAATGAAAGGGCAAGTTTATTCTTCTGCATCTTCCGGAATTCCAGCAATTGGTTGATAAGCCGCAACATCCGCTTGGTACTCTTATCCATGATTTTTAGGGAATGTTGCATATCTCTGGAATGGTTTCCCATATTGACGATTCTTTCCAAAGCTCCTTGAATCAGGGTTAATGGAGTGCGGAACTCATGAGATATATTGGTGAAGAATTCCAGTTTGTATTCCGTCAACTGGTTTTCTACTGTGATGCGGTTGCGCAATGCGTTGAAATTCCGGATGATACGGAAACTGAAATAGCCGGCTACTGCGATTAACAGGGCATATAACAGGTAAGCCCAAGTCGTTTTCCAGAACGGAGGGGCTATCACAATCTCCATCACATTCTCTTCTCCCCAGATACCTGCGGCGTTGCAAGCCCTCACGTGGAGTTTGTACTTGCCCGGAGGCAAGTTCCGGTAAGTGGCGAAGTTCAGGCTGGAAGGCGAACTCCATTCCGTGTCATAAGGGGGCAGGCAATAGGAATACTTGGATACCCCATTCAGATAGTTGAATGTGGAGAAGGAGATGACAAATGATTGTTGATAATATTTCAAGTTCAGCTCGTTGATGTATGGCATTGCCTCCTGCAAAGGAGAATCCTCCACACCGGGAAGCATATTGGCTCCGTTGATCTGAAGTCCGGTAAAGACTACGGAAGTCGGTTTGTCCAGATTCTCTATCTTATCGGCATTCAATATAACCAAGCCATAGTTGGTACCGAACAGTAGTTTGCCGTCATTGCTTACACAAGCGGTGTTCTCACTATATACATTTCCCAAAGTATAGGAAGAGAAGAAATAATTCTCAATTTGCTTGGTTGCAGGAGTGAAGCGTGATATGCCATATTCGGTAGCTATCCACATCTTATTATCCTTATCCTGAACGATGGACTGCACTACGGCATTGGACAACCCGTCTTTGATGTCATAACAGTTGAAGGTCAGATGTTGATAATCGCCTTCCGGATGGCAGACGGCAAATCCGGCTCCGGCGGTTCCGATCCACATATTGCCTTCATGGTCATTCATCAGGCAACGTATCTCATTGTTGGGGAATGTGCCGTTGACATGATTGTATATGATATAATTCTTGGGCGAAGCGATGAGGGAATCCGGATGGAAGATATAAATACCGTTATTGGTGCCTACCCACATCCGTCCGTTCTTGTCTTCTTCGATGACACGAATACGTTTCTCTCCATAGTTGTCCTGCAAGAAGTGCCGGAATTGATAGCCGTCCTTCGTCTTTACGGCTAAGTTCAGTCCTCCGCCGAACGTTCCCAGCCACATTCGACCTTTCCGGTCACGGTAGATGGAGAACACCTGGTCGTTGGAGAGCGAATTGGGATCTTTGCTGTTGTTCTTGTACCATTTGTCCGCTCCGATACGAAGACCGGTTCCTCTCATACCCAGCCATAGGTTACCTTCCGGGTCCTCGTTCATACTGTACACATTGTGGGTGAAATCCTCGCGGCGTATTGTCTTGGTCAGACCGGGGTCGTATTCGTACAGGCTGCCCATGCGGTTTGCCATATAGATATTTCCGTTTCGGGTTTGGAAAAGCATACGGATGGTATTGGAGCGGTCGGAACTGTTCTCGCCGCTGGGATGGAGACGTTGTGTGCCTTTGTTCAGAATCTCCAGATGAGATAAACCGGAAAATTCGGAGCTTACCCAGATACCGCCGGAACGGTCTTCCATCACATATTGGAGGTAATTAGAGTTAATATGGCTGGATTGGCCGATGTCAAAGGTGAAATGCTGCAAGTCTCCCGTAGCCAGCTCGTATGCGTAAAGTCCGTTTCCGTAAGTTGTAATCCAGATGATATCCCGTGAATCGTGTACGATACTATATCGTTCCACATCTATATAGCCGATATGTTCGGAAGAAAGGAACTGAAACGGTTTGATATTGCCCGTTGTAACGTCGACGTACCATAAATGTCCGGTATAGTTGTGCACCCATACATTCTTTTTATTGTCTTTGGTGACCGCACCGTTTTTGATATTCAGGTCGGAGTAGCGGGAAAGTTTTCCGGTAGGGATATCCAGCAGATAACTGCCGTTGGCGGTAAACAATACCCATTTGTCTGCCAGGAGGAAGTTGCCCGTGACACGACTGTTGTCGTCAAAGCTTGCGGCAAGTGAACCTACTTTTTCCAGTTTGTCGGTAGAGTAGGTATGACGGTAGATTTCATTCTTGTCGGTGATGATGCAGGTATATTGGTCATAAGCGATGATATGTTCCCAACTTTGGCTCTGCGGGTCTAGATTGTCTGTTTGCCCGTTCCGGTATTTCAATAGCCCTTTACGGGTTCCGATCCAGACTTCTCCTTTGGCGCTTTCCAATACAAACTGCACTCTGTCGGAAGGTAGATTTCCCAACTCTTTCTTATAAGTCTGTGATGAGAACTTCCCATCCTGATAAACGATTTTCCTGCATCCGTTTTGATTATGCCATAGCCAGACGGAATTATCGGAGGTAATGAAGAACTTAGAATAGTTTTCTTTATATTCGTTGCATCCGGTGAAATCCACAAAACGGCCGTGACGCAGGTCATAACAACTGATAAAAGAGGACATCGTTGAAATCCATAGGAAGCCGTTCGGATCTTCTTCTATACTTCGGATGCGTGAATCGGCCAGTGAAAGCGGATTGTGGATGTCAGGGTAGATGTTGACAAAAGAATTGCCGTCATAGTAACTTAATCCGTTGAGCGTACCCAGCCAGATAAACCCCTTACTGTCTTGCGACATATACCGGATGGAGTTATTGGCTAATCCGTCTCCGGTAGTCAGTTTATTGGAACGTACCTCTACGGAGGCGAATGCCGGGTACAAGTAGAATAACAGGAGGGAGAATATAAGTAACGTATTCTTCTTCATAGTGAATTTATGTGTTTTATCTTACGCAACAAAGATAAGGATAAAAAACGAAAATAAAAGTGGATGAGTGCAAGAAGGTTGTAAACAAGAGATTTGGCTCTCTGTCCCTCTATTAGTCGAGTACGGAGCGCAGCTATGGCAACGCGTACAACATGAACTTCGACTTTGGCTACATGTACTACGGCAGTAAGGTCGGCGATTCTTTTAGAGTGCGTTTCTCTCTCGCTTTTTAAGCGCCCCGTAATCCCGCAGCATTTGCATGGCTGTAGAAGCCGTGAAGAAGCCCGGACGATGCAGGCAAGAAAACGGTGAAGATATAAGCCGCAAAGTGTTCTTTGATATGTTGGGAAAACGAGAAACTTTCTCAAAAAGCATATGAGCTAAAAATAAAGTTCCACTTTTATAGTGGAACTTTAGGAATATACTCTATCTTTGCACAATAAACGATACGGAAAAATAATGGAAATAAGCTTTGATAAAGAATATCTGCGTCAATTGTATGAGGAAGGGATGACAGTGGATAAGAAACACCGCTTCCAACCTCATATTATAGCCCGATATCAGCTACGTATCAAGGTCTTGGAACAAGTCCGGGGTATAGAAGAACTCCTTGCAATCAATTCGCTGCACTATGAAGTGCTGAAGGGTGATAAAGCAGGCATCTCGTCCGTCCGGGTGAACGACCAATACCGCATTGAGTTTACAGTAAAGCAAATCTCGTCCGAAACAGTCGTGACGATATGCAATATTTTAGAATTGTCGAACCATTATAAATAAACGAAAGGCATATGGGAAAATATACATGTCAACGCCCCATACATCCGGGCGAACTGCTCAAGGAAGAGGTTGAAAGCCGCAAACTGTCGCAAGCCAAACTTGCTGCACAGGCGGGAATTTCGTACAAGATTTTAAACGATATTCTGAACTGCCGCCGTCCTCTGACCACTTCCACCGCGTTGCTGCTCGAAGCGGTTTTAGGGATAGATGCCGGACTGCTGATGCGTATGCAGTTGGATTACAACATGCAGCAGACCCGAAATGACAAATCTTTTATGGAACGTTTGAATCGGATACGACAATACGCAGCGTTGCTATAAGAGCCAGACTTTACCTATCGGAAGATTTACCCAAACAAAAAGATACTCCGTTAGGCGTGGCCCGCCTAACGGATGGATATTACTTGAACTGATACCCTCTGAAAGTCCCTTTCTTCTTAGTAAGATCCGGACCGAAATAGAATCCCGGTTGCGTTGGCTGGTTGTAGCCTACATTCTGGGTTGCGATACTGATTCTGTATATAGGATCTTCCAGGAAGGTATGGAAGCGGTATTCAGTAGGAATAGTCGATACATACAGGTGCAGGGAACAGTTGTCTTCCGAGCGTAACAGCACTTCTTCACGCCAGTCACCCACGATGTCACCTTGCAGACAGGGTACGGCTTTCGTTCCGTTATTGGAGAGAGCCCCTTCGAATGTTACGATTCTGTTTACCTTTTGTGCTTTCCAGTCATACTTGCTGATAATGTTCTTATCCAATAACTCGCGTAGCAAGTCGCCATCCCACCACACAGCCATGTTGGTAGGCAATCCTTTTATCCTGCCTGCAATAGCTTCTCCTTTTGCATTGCGCATTCCTGCTTCCCACGACCACATTTCCACTCCGGGCTGGGTAGGGTCGATGTCGGCTGCCATACAGCGGCCTACGTCCTTGTTGCTTTTCACTTGGAGAATGATCTCTCCCGTTGCCGCGTCGCGATAAGTACTGCCGTCACGTTTGTTCTCATGGCAGTCCCACACTTGCAGTCCCTTGCGTGAAGGGTCAAAATGGGTAAGATGGATGGCGTCTCCGTGTCCCATCTTGGTAGAGTAGAGTCCTTTGCCATTATGGTCGATGGCGCAAGAACCGTAAATAATTTCATCGCAACCGTCACCGTCCACATCTCCTACACGCAGGTTGTGATTACCTTGCCCGGCATAATCTTCGCAACCGGGGTCATTACTATCGAATACCCAGTGTTTTTTCAGTTCTTTCCCGTTCCAGTCGAAGGCAGCCAGGACGGTGCGGGTGTAATAACCCCGACACATCACTACACTTGGATGAATTCCATCCAGATAGGCTACACAAGCCAGAAAACGGTCGCTGCGGTTGGCACGCTCGTCTCCCCAATCGGAAGGATCACCGCGCTGAGGGATATAGTCAATCGTGTGCAATGCTTCTCCCGTCAGTCCGGAAAATACGGTTAAATACTCCTTGCCTTTCCATACCCGTCCTTGATTGACAATCGCGTTTCTTTTCTTGCTGAAAGTACCGGGTTCACGATAATCGGCTTGAGCGTTCCCTATGACATTCCCTTTTGCGTCAACACTTCCGTCTGCTGTGCGCATCACGACTTCCGCTTTCCCGTCACCGTCCAGGTCATATACCATAAATTGTGTATAGTGTGCCCCTGCCCGTATGTTTTTACCTAGATTAATGCGCCATAACTGTTCACCGTTCAGCCGGTAACAATCGATAAGCACTTCTCCGGTATATCCGTCATGTGAATTGTCCCGTGAATTGCTTGGGTCCCACTTCAAGATGATTTCATATTCTCCGTCACCGTCCACATCACCGATGGAAGCGTCGTTAGGACTATACGTATAGCTGTCTCCTGCGGGAGTCACTCCGCCTTCCGGTCTTTTCAGTGGTATTTGCAGATAGCCGAGAGGAGAGTTCTCTGGTAAGGTATACTTGCCATCCGTATGGTGAGTCTCTTTGCCTTTTATCACAGGGCGTACTTCATAAACTGCCGTTGCCGGACTTCCGTTCTTGTCGCGAAATATCGTACCGGCGATAACGGGTTGGTCGTTCAGCTTCTTGCCGTCCCGGTAAACATTGAATCCGGTTTTTATCGGGTCGGAAGATAAATATCTCCAGGAGACGGCAACTTCCGAAGGGTTCTCACGGATAGCGATTACTCCGCGTCCGAGCTTCTCCCGTTGGAGTTTGGAATAGTTGTAATTGGGTTGTGCCATTACAGTCGGTATAGTAACCAATGTAAGCATACATAACAGTAACCAGCTTGTACTTCTTTTCATGTCACTCTATTATTTTGAGTATTAGATAATTCTTTATTATTTCATGTGGCAAATTTAGTCCTTTTTTGAATGCCTGTACATGGAAATATGTACAAAGACAATATAGAATTGTCCACCTGTGTATATAGGATTATCCATTCCATATAAATTTCTATCTTTTGTGTACATTCGTCTATTTCGCCTTCTACGGAATGCGGTAATTTTGCAATGTGAATAAAAAGGAGTGAATATGAAGTATCTTTTATCTATTGTACTATTGGCATTGATTGGCTTTACGAGTCCGAAAAGAACCATTACCGTTTCCGCGCATGACTGGGGGAATGTCCCCGTACAGCCCGATTTGTCGTGGGCGGAACAGGTAGGTGCGCAACGGGTTCCTAAGTCCGACTGTATCCATGCAACGGACTTCGGACTGAAAAGTGATACTTCCGTTCTTAGTACCCGTTTTATTCAGTCGGCTATTGACGCTTGCCATGAAAAGGGAGGAGGGACGGTTATCATTCCTTCGGGCGTTTACCATATAGGCGCCTTATTCATTAAAAGCGGAGTGAACCTTCATCTGAGCAAAGGCACAACGTTGATAGCAAGTGAGGATATCCGTGACTATCCGGAATTTCCTTCGCGTATTGCCGGCATTGAAATGACATGGCCTTCGGCCGTTATCAATATCATGGATGCGGAGAATGCAGCGTTGACAGGCGAAGGATTCATTGATTGCCGTGGAAAGGTGTTTTGGGATAAATATTGGGAGATGCGCAAGGAATATGAGAAGAAGAAACTCCGTTGGATTGTGGATTACGACTGCAAACGGGTGCGGGGAATCCTTGTCTCAAACAGCAAACATATCACTTTAAAAGATTTCACCCTTGTACGTACCGGTTTTTGGGCTTGCCAGATTTTGTATTCCGATCATTGTTCGGTGGATGGCGTTACCATTAATAATAATGTGGGAGGACACGGACCGAGTACGGATGGAATTGATATAGACTCTTCGACCAATATTCTGGTTGAGAACTGTGAAGTGGATTGCAATGACGATAATATCTGTATCAAAGCGGGCCGCGATGCGGATGGGTTACGCGTGAACCGACCGACAGAGAATGTGGTAATCCGTAACTGCACCGCACGCAAAGGGGCGGGATTGGTGACGTGCGGCAGTGAGACTTCCGGTTCTATCCGTAATGTGCTTGCCTACGATCTGAAAGCTTACGGCACGGGTGCGGCGTTGCGTCTGAAATCATCCATGAATCGTGGAGGAACGGTGGAGAATATTTATATGACCCGTGTGAAGGCTGATAGCGTAAAGTATGTATTGGCTGTGGGGTTAAACTGGAATCCCAAATACAGTTACTCCGCTTTGCCCGAAGAATATAAGGGGAAAAAGATTCCGTCACACTGGGTTACCATGCTGACTCCCGTCGAACCAAAGGAGAAAGGATATCCTTATTTCCGGAATGTGTATTTCTCGAATATACAGGCCGACAGGGCAAAACGTTTTATCACAGCTTCCGGATGGAATGAGGAGCTCCGCATTGAAAACTTCTACCTGTCTAATATTAATGCGAGTGTGGAGTCTGCCGGAAAAATCGCTTATAGCAAGAACTTCCGGTTGAAGGATATCCGTCTGACAGTGGAAGATAAGACTAAAGTGCAGGAGGCGGATAATATAGACAGCCGGATTGAGATAGATTATAAATGATTTTTCCTTTTGCAATAATACCTTATATATATTGATATGAATACCATGAAACGCTTTTACTTTTTTCTTTCTTTTATAGGGATGTGTCTTTGTCTTCCGGCAACAAATTATTTTGTGGCTACGAATGGTAGCGATACCAACAGTGGAACAATAGAGAAACCTTTTGCCACTTTGAGGAAGGCACAATCGAAAGTGGTTGCCGGAGATACTGTTTATATCCGCCGGGGAACATACAAGATAACGGAGTCTGAGGTGATGGAACACCATACGGCGGGGAGTACTATCTGGAGCCGTGTCTTTAAAATGGATAAAAGCGGGACGGGGAAGGATAAGCGGATTTGCTATTCCGGCTATAAGAACGAACGTCCGGTATTTGACCTTTCGGAAGTAAAGCCCGTCAATGAACGGGTTATTGTGTTTTATGTAAGCGGTTCGTATCTGCACTTCAGAAATATGGAAGTAGTGGGCACGCAAGTGACAATCACAGAACATACACAGTCCGAATGTTTCCGCAATGAAGGAGGCGGTAACAATATCTATGAGCATTTGTCTATGCACGATGGCATGGCTATTGGCTTTTATATAGTGACGGGCAAAGATAATCTGGTGCTGAATTGCGATGCATACAATAATTATGATCCTGTATCCGATAGCGGAAGCGGAGGAAATGTGGACGGCTTCGGAGGCCATCTGACTTCGGAATCCTATACGGGTAATGTGTTTCGGGGATGTCGTGCCTGGTACAATAGCGACGATGGCTTCGATTTAATTAATTGCAAGGCGGCTTTTACCATTGATAATTGCTGGTCTTTTCTGAATGGATATACGAAGGAGGGGGATAAGGCTGGAGATGGAACCGGATTTAAATCAGGAGGTTATGGCATGAGTGATAATCCAAAGGTGCCGAAGGTGATTCCAATGCATACCGTTCAGTATTGTCTGGCTTATAAGAATAAAAACAAAGGGTTCTATGCCAATCATCATCTGGGAGGGATTGCCTGGTATAATAACACGGGCTACCAAAACCCGTCCAATTTCTGTATGTTGAACAGGAAAAGTGCATCCGAAAAAGCTGATGTGCCGGGCTATGGTCATATTATAAAGAATAACATATCTTATATGCCGCGCAGCGCGGGCAAACACTTGATAGACGTGGATGAAACACTGTGCGAGATTGTGAACAACTCTTTTGCTCCTGAAAGTTATGAACTGACCTCTGCCGACTTTATAAGTCTTGAAGATACGGAACTGATGAATCCGCGTCAGGCGGACGGAACTTTGCCGGATATTGGCTTTCTGAAAATAACGGCAAGCAGCGTGCTTTATGGCAAAGGCATGGGATATGAGGCCGGAGGGCAAGTTCCTGTTCCCGACGAAGATCGATTCGGTTGGCTGGAGGCTGCCGCTATCGCAGTGGAAGATAATATGGCAAGTGTGGTAGGACCGGATGCAGAGTTGTTTACCAGTTTTTTTGTGAACAACAATCGCGTATCGTTTACGGAAAGAAAAGTTGACCTTTCTTCCTATCAAGGACTTGTAATGTTGGAAGCAAGGGCTGCCAACGGTACTATTGTCCGGTTAAAAGTAAACAAATAATAACCTTGAAGATACTATTGATATGAGAAAACATCACATAATAACAAAAATCTTTTTAGCTACGGGAGTACTGTTCTGTCTCTTTCTCACTGCTTGCGGTAATGATAATGACATGGATGACATAAATCCCGATATGTCTTCGGAGCAAACGCCTCATTTCTTGTGGGATACGAAAATCCTTTTGGAAGAACCGAACGGTTGGGGTTTGCTGGTACAGCTAGGTTCTGTTGCAATAACCAATCTTACAGAGGGTAAACAATACAGATTGCTGTGGCAGGGAGATTGGTCTACGGGAAAGAAGGCTACTCCTGTTTTGAGAATTGTGGAAAAAGGGAAACAGACTGAAATCATAGCTTTAAAACAATTGGAAGTGTCTGTGATAAAGGACGGGCATTATTCTCTCACGTTCGGTAGTGATGATAGAGAGGGGGAGTTGGTGCTCGCTAAATGAAATTATTTATTCATTATGAGTAACTTATCTAATTTATTATTTATTATCTGAATTTCTGTATTATGCTGGAGTGAAGATTGTACTGCCTCTTTTCTGCATTGAAAAGATTTCATTAGATTATTTTTATTGATATGTATAGCCATTAATAAATATTATTGACTTATATTTGCATGCATTGACTGTGCCATTTTGGGAAGGTCGCTGACTAATTTATCAGTATATAGTTGATTGAATATGAATTACAAAATATATAAATTTAATACTATGATGAAGAAAGTTACTTTTTTAATTTCCTTGTTTGTGTGTTGTTGCGTGATAACATCGTGTGACGATGGTACGCCTGGAGTTCCATTGCCTGCGTCTCTTACACTACTTAACGAAGAAGCTACGATTAATAATGGTGAATCTTTTGAGGTACGTTTTAGAGTGACTCCGGCAGATTATCCGGTGGATGTGAAACGGGTATTCTTGAATCTTGCGAACAGAGTTTTTATGGATGAGAGTTATGCTGAAATAAAGGACTATCACTATGAAATAACCAAACTGGAAAAGGGAGAGACCGAAGGAGATTGGATTGCTGAAGTCACATCGGACTTAGATCTTAGTAAACCTTACGGAGAATCATTCAATCTTTATTTGGAACTGTCTGGGGGAAGACGTTCGATGATTTCCGGCAATTCAATGAAGATAGAGAACTATCCGCTGTTCTCCGAACATAACATCCGTATCTGCTGGCCTCGTTCACAAAGTTATATGACTTTGGAGACTCACCTTGATAAAGAAGAAAATAAGATAGCTGAATTTGCGTCGGCTTATGTCTATGCAAGACCTGTTGAACCGATGACTTCATATTATAATTGGGAAGAAGTGACAATGGAGGTTACATTGGAGGATCCAACTTTACCTTTTGTAGTGACGGAGACAGAAGATGGTAATGGATTAATGTTTCAGGTGACACCTACTGAAGATATTTTTGAGAATATATATCAGGATTACATTCCGGTCAAAGTGAATATCAAATTGACGGATAAATATGGAAATGTAATAATCAGACAGGAAGAAATCAAGTTCTATCGGAGTGTATTTATTCTACCGGCAGGAGAACGGTTTACTTTTACGGAAAGTCAGGTTAAAGGAGATGGTATGTTTGAAATTTATACTCTTGATTTATCCAGCATAGCACTTCGTCTGGGATTGAATCCGGAATTTATTGAGGTTCATAAGAGGTCAGCTTTTTCTACGAGTAATCATTCCTGGATAGTGAAAGAAGACGGTACAACGGGAGAAGGATTATTTTTTCATATTGATCCTATGTTAGATAAGGATATTATAGAACCTGATGCGCTGAAGGAAGTGGAAGTCGTGAATGTTTTAGCTTATAATCATCTTATACCTTTTGGCACTCATTACGCTGCTCTATATGTTATTGTTCTCGATCCATATACCAGAGCTCCCATGCTTAATCTGGATATTCGTCAAGAAGTGAAGATTGTGAAAGAGCCGATAGTAGATTAGGTGCCGGATGCCCGTATGTAATACGTAAAGGCTACGTGCCTGTTAGTAAGAACATACGTACTTAGTATGTAAAACGTCTGAGAATCGTAAAGGCTCACATTAATGAGCGGTTTTGTCCACAGCCGTGAGCTGAAAGGTTTATGGCTGTTAGCTCAAGGGCTCACGAATGTGAGCCCTTATAAATATCGGGAGTTTAACAAAAGAAATAGGGTAGATTAACCTTGTCTGTGTTGTTGTTCTACATTAAACATACGGTTGTTCAAGGAGCATATACTGCTTGTTTATATTTGAAACTCCTGATAGTAAGTATGAGAGCAAAAGTTACTCTCATACTTACTATCAGGCTTGCTCTCATTGCTGAAATGCCGATGAATAAGTCGATACAGCTGTTTATGAGGGTATGAGGGTAAAAAGTGATAAAATCTTTTCTGTAGTATTTACGATATATGCCGGTTTGAATTCTTCCAATTCGCTTTTTGGACGAAAGCCCCATGTTACCCCACAAGCGGTTACTCCTGCATTGGCGGCCGTTTGCATATCTACTCCGGAGTCTCCTATGTAGAGAACTTCGTCTTTTTCTACATTGGCCAACTTTAATATATCGAAGACAACCGTAGGGTCGGGCTTTACACTGATTCCTTCCCGTTGACCGAACACGGCAGTGAAATGAATATTCGGAAAGTAGTGAGCTATCAGTTTCTCCGTAGCGGCCTGATATTTATTGGAAGCTACGGCAATCTGAATGCCGGCGGACTGCAGGTCGGTCAATAACTCTGGAACCCCCGGATAGGGGCGGCTATCATCCGCATTGTGAATATCATAATAAGGAATAAACTCTTTGCGGACACGGAGTACATTTTCCTCTGTTTTTTCTCCTTCGGGCAGGGCACGTTCAAAGAGTTTGTTGATACCGTTTCCTACCATGAAGTTATACTTTTCTATTTCATGCGTGGGATATCCTAATTTATTTAGAGCATAGTTGGTACTGTGTGCCAGATCGGCGATCGTATTTAGTAATGTACCATCCAAATCGAATATTGCTAGTTTCTTCATTGTGGTTTGGGGTTATTGTTAATCCTGTATTTTATGATATTCGGATGGCAAAGGTAGGAATAAAAACGGATTAATGACTCGATTTCCGGTTACTTTCGTTATCTTTCCTCTAAGAAACCGAATTTAAGTCAAGCCCACCCCTATCTTTATGGCT
>OGEP01002054.1_pt1 | contig 19178 bp, 16 predicted proteins | sample 1570721 | NCBI WGS metagenome assembly OGEP01 (sample SAMEA2582131, study PRJEB24529) | metagenome | biome: Human gut stool | place: China | collected 2011 | reverse complement strand
CCTCAATGTGCTTATCGTTGATTTCAACACCCTGTAAACGGTAGGTACTCTGTACTTCCGAAATAAGGTAGTTCATGACTGCCTCGGGTCCGAGAATATCGAGTATATCGTGCGGATTAACAGCACCGTCGGTAATCTTGTCACCCTTTTTGATGTGGTCACCGTCAAATACCTTTACACGGAAACCGAAAGGAATGAGGTAAGCTCTTTCTTCGCCTGTTTCCTTGTTAAAGATAACAGCGTGCTTTGCATTTTTGATTTCTTCAAAACGAACATCACCGTCTATTTCACTGATGATTGCAAGGCTCTTTGGTTTACGAGCCTCGAAAAGCTCTTCAACTCTCGGAAGACCCTGTGTGATATCTTCGGCAGATGCAACACCGCCGGTATGGAATGTTCTCATTGTAAGCTGTGTACCCGGCTCACCGATTGACTGAGCGGCAATAATACCGACAGCCTCACCGACAGTAACAGGCTGACGGTTGGCAAGGTTAGAACCGTAGCACTTACGGCAAGCGCCGTGTTTTGCACGACATTCAAGTACCGAACGAATCTTGATGTGGTCAACACCCGAATTAACGATGATGTCAGCCTCTTTGTCGCCCATCATAACATCCTTTGAAACAAGAACATTACCGTTAGAATCGCAGAAGTCATCAAGGAGATATCTTCCGATAAGACGCTCGTGGAGTCCTTCGATAACATTTGATTCGCCTGCTTTGATGTCAAAGATTTCAAGACCTTCTGTAGTACCGCAGTCCTCTTCACGGATAATAACTTCCTGTGATACATCAACAAGACGGCGGGTAAGGTAACCTGAGTCGGCTGTACGAAGAGCTGTATCGGCAAGACCTTTACGAGCACCACGAGATGAAATAAAGTACTCCAAGATGTTAAGGCCTTCACGATAGTTAGCTCTGATAGGAATTTCGATTGTTTTACCTGATGTATTGGCGATAAGACCACGCATACCTGCAAGCTGTCTGATCTGGCTCATACTACCACGGGCACCTGAATCAGCCATCATGAAGATCGGGTTGTAGCGGTCAAGGTTTTTCTGGAGGGCGTCGGTTACATCGTTTGTAGCCTTTTCCCAGATACGAAGAACTTCTTCGTAACGCTCCTCGTTTGAACGAAGACCCATCATAAACTCATCACGAATAACATCAACTTCCTTCTCTGCCTCGGCAATAATCGCCTTCTTCTGAGGAGGAATAACTGCGTCACAAACGGCAACGGTAATTGCACCCTTTGTAGAATACTTATAGCCCTGTGCCTTAATGTGGTCAAGAACAACGCTTGTTGTTACGGGACCGTGAATTTTGATACATTTATCAATAATCTTCTTAAGACCCGATTTACCAACGAGGAAGTCAACCTCAAACTTGAATCTGTTTTCGGGGATACTTCTGTCGATAAAGCCGAGATCCTGAGGAATAGGATTGTTAAAGATAATCTTACCGATTGTTGTGTCTACAATACCGGATTCGATTTTTCCGTCAATTTCAAGCTCACGGCGAACCTTGATTTTTGAGTGAAGCTCAATGACGCCTGTCTGATAAGCCATCATAACCTCATCAACATCACGGAATACCTTTCCTTCGCCTCTCTCACCGTCCTTATCAAGTGTAAGGTAGTAAGAACCGAGGATCATATCCTGTGTAGGCACTGTAACAGGCTGACCGTCAGACGGTTTGAGGAGGTTGCCTGCTGCGAGCATAAGGAATCTCGCTTCTGCCTGTGCCTCTGCCGAAAGAGGTACATGGACAGCCATCTGGTCGCCGTCAAAGTCAGCGTTGTATGCTGTACAAGCGAGCGGATGAAGTTTAAGAGCACGACCCTCAACAAGAACAGGCTCAAATGCCTGAATACCAAGACGGTGAAGTGTAGGCGCACGGTTGAGGAGAACTGGGTGACCCTTGATTACAACTTCAAGTGCGTCCCAAACATTGTCCTTTGCACGCTCAACAGCTTTTCTTGCTGATTTGATATTCTGCTCTGCTTTAGTTTCAACAAGGCGTTTCATAACGAACGGCTTGAAGAGTTCAAGTGCCATTTCCTTTGGAAGACCGCACTGATACATTTTGAGTTCAGGTCCTACAACGATAACCGAACGGCCTGAGTAGTCAACACGCTTACCGAGAAGGTTCTGACGGAAACGGCCCTGCTTACCTTTAAGCATATCCGAAAGTGACTTGAGGGCACGGTTGTTAGGTCCTGTAACGGGTCTGCCTCGTCTGCCGTTGTCGATGAGTGCGTCAACGGATTCCTGAAGCATTCTCTTCTCGTTGCGGATGATGATTTCAGGTGCGTTAAGCTCAAGGAGCTTTTTAAGTCTGTTGTTACGGTTGATAACTCGGCGATAGAGGTCGTTAAGGTCACTTGTTGCAAAACGACCGCCGTCAAGCTGAACCATAGGACGGATATCCGGCGGAATTACCGGAACAACATCGAGAATCATCCACTCGGGACGGTTGCCCGACATTCTGAAGCTTTCAACAACATCAAGTCTTTTAAGGAGTCTAACTCTCTTCTGACCCGATGCAGTTTCGAGTTCTTCTTTAAGTGAAGCGGAAAGAGCATCAAGGTCAATCTCAGCAAGGAGCTTTTTGATTGCCTCGGCACCCATACCTGCTTCAAAGTCGTCTTCATACTTCTCACGCATATCATTGTACTCACCCTCGGTAAGGCACTGATACTTTGCAAGGTCACGGCAGTCGCCTGGATCTGTTACGATGTACTGTGAGAAATAGAGTACATTCTCCAAAAGCTTGGGAGAAATATCAAGCATAAGGGCAATTCTTGAAGGAATTCCCTTGAAATACCAAATGTGTGACACGGGAGCGGCAAGCTCAATGTGTCCCATACGCTCTCTTCTGACCTTTGAACGGGTTACTTCAACACCGCAACGGTCACAGATTTTACCCTTAAAACGGATTCTCTTGTATTTACCGCAGTGACATTCCCAGTCCTTTGTCGGTCCGAAAATGCGTTCGCAGAACAAGCCGTCTCTTTCAGGCTTGAGAGTACGATAGTTAATTGTCTCGGGCTTTTTAACTTCGCCGTAAGACCATTCTCTCATCTGCTCAGGAGAAGCAAGTCCGATTTTAATTGAGTCAAAAACATTATTATCTATCATTGCATTTCCTCCTTACATATCGTCACTGCCAAAGTCATCGCTGAAATCATCCGATGTGTAGCTGTCCTCTTCAACATCGGCAAGTGAATCGTCAAACATATTGCCTTCTTCGCCGCCCTCGTCAAGAGTGTAGCCGTCCATTGATGTCATTACATGGTCTTCTTCAAATTCCGGATTTGTTGCATCAACAATATCCTCGTCCTCATCGAACTTCTGCTTAATGTCAATTTCTTCACCGTCAGAGTTAAGAACACGAACATCAAGTGAAAGTGACTGGAGTTCCTTAATAAGAACTCTGAATGACTCAGGAATACCCGGAGCAGGAATATTCTGACCTTTAACGATAGCCTCGTAGGTCTTAACACGGCCGACAACATCGTCCGACTTAACTGTAAGAATTTCCTGAAGTGTATAAGCAGCGCCGTAAGCCTCAAGTGCCCAAACTTCCATCTCACCGAAACGCTGACCGCCGAACTGGGCTTTACCGCCGAGTGGCTGCTGTGTAACGAGAGAGTAAGGACCTGTGCTTCTTGCGTGGATTTTTTCATCAACGAGGTGATGGAGCTTGAGGTAGTACATATAACCTACTGTTACAGGGTTATCGAAACGCTCGCCTGTACGGCCGTCAACAAGCCATGTCTTACCGTCCTCGCTGTAACCTGCGTCTTTAAGACACTGGAAAATGTCCTGCTCATGAGCACCGTCAAATACAGGAGTCATAATCTTCCAGCCAAGCGCCTTTGCGGCATAACCGAGGTGAACCTCAAGAACCTGACCGATGTTCATACGAGAAGGTACGCCCAACGGGTTAAGTACGATGTCAAGCGGAGTACCGTCAGGAAGGAACGGCATATCTTCCATTGGGAGAATTCTTGAAATAACACCCTTGTTACCGTGACGACCTGCCATCTTATCGCCTACGCTGATTTTTCTCTTGAGTGCAAGGTAAACTCTTACAACCTTGTTTACACCGGGCTGGAGTTCGTTTCTGCTGTCTGCACGGGTAAACACCTTAACATCAACAACAGTACCGCATTCACCGTGAGGCACACGGAGAGATGTATCTCTGACTTCTCTTGCCTTTTCACCGAAGATTGCACGAAGGAGTCTTTCCTCGGCTGTAAGCTCTGTTTCACCCTTTGGAGTTACTTTACCGACAAGGATATCGCCTGCTTTAACCTCAGAACCGATCTGAATGATACCGTCCTCGTCAAGATACTTGAGAACATCTTCACCTACATTCGGGATATCTCTTGTAATCTCTTCGGGTCCGAGCTTTGTATCTCTTGCCTCTGTGTCATATTCTTCAATGTGAATTGATGTATAAACATCATCACGAACGATTTTTTCGTTGATAAGAACAGCATCCTCGTAGTTGTAACCTTCCCATGTCATAAAGCCGATGAGAGCGTTCTTACCGAGAGCAACTTCACCGTTTTCGGTAGCCGGACCGTCTGCGAGAACTTCACCCTTCTTAACTCTCTGTCCTCTTGACACGATAGGACGCTGGTTGATACATGTACCCTGGTTAGAGCGGAGGAACTTGATAACCTCAAAGTCCTGAACTCTGCCCGAGTCATACTGTACACGAATGTTACGGGCGTCAACGCTCATAACGATACCGTCTTCCTCAGCGAGGATACAAACGCCTGAGTCTGTACCTGCCTTGTACTCCATACCTGTACCGACGATAGGAGCTTCACTGCGGAGAAGCGGAACTGCCTGACGCTGCATGTTCGCACCCATGAGAGCACGGTTTGCGTCATCGTTTTCAAGGAACGGAATCATAGCCGTAGCAACAGATACAACCATCTTAGGAGATACATCCATGAAGTCGAATCTTTCGGGAGAATACTCTACGAATTCGTCACGGTAACGACCTACAACTCTTGAATGAACAAATCTGCCGTTTTCATCAAGCGGTTCGTTAGCCTGTGCAACAGCGTAGTTATCCTCAACATCGGCTGTCATATAAACAACCTCGTCGGTTACAACGCCTGTTTCCTTGTCAATTTTACGATAAGGAGCTTCGATAAAGCCGTACTTGTTGATACGGGCAAATGAAGCAAGATATGAGATAAGACCGATGTTAGGACCTTCAGGAGTTTCAATAGGACACATTCGGCCATAGTGTGTGTAGTGTACGTCACGAACCTCAAATCCTGCACGATCTCTTGAAAGACCGCCCGGACCGAGGGCTGAAAGACGACGCTTGTGGGTAAGCTCTGCAAGTGGGTTACCCTGATCCATGAACTGTGAAAGCGGTGAAGAACCGAAGAATTCTTTAATTGCCGCTGTTACAGGACGGATATTGATGAGTGAGTTAGGCGAAAGCGACTCCATATCCTGTGACTGGGTTGTCATTCTCTCCCTTACAACTCTTTCAAGACGGGAGAAACCGATTCTGAACTGGTTCTGAAGAAGTTCGCCTACGCAACGGATTCTTCTGTTGCCGAGGTGGTCGATATCATCTGTATTACCGACACCGTGAGCAACACAGTTAAGGTAGTTGATTGTTGCAAAGATATCATCAACCGTAATGTGGTTAGGAACAAGCTCATCTGCACGGCTTCTGAGCATTTCCTTGAGGTCATCCTCATTCTCACAGGAATCAAGAATTTCGCAAAGAACATCAAAACGAACATGTTCTTTGATGTCGCACTCTGCTTCTGCGTCAAAATCAACATAGCAAGCGATGTCAACCATACCGTTTGAAATAACCTTAACGATTGTTTCATCGGCAGCCTTTACATAGGCAATCTTAACACCTGCGTTTTCGATTTCAAAAGCCTTTTCCTTTGTGATTTTTTCATCACGAAGAGCCATAACCTCGCCTGTGCGTGGGTTAGCAATCGGCTCTGCAAGAACCTGACCTTCAAGACGGTTTGCAATACCGAGCTTTTTGTTGTATTTATATCTGCCTACTCTTGACATATCATAACGACCGGGGTCAAAGAACAGGTTGTTTATGTGTGTCTGCGCACTGTCAACTGTCGGAGGCTCAGACGGACGGAGCTTTTTGTAAACCTCGATAAGACCTTCCTCAACATTTGAAGCGGCATCCTTTTCGATAGTAGCTCTCATTCTTTCATCGTCACCGAAATAGTCGAGAATTTCGGCATCCGAGCCAAGACCGAGTGCTCTGATGAATGATGTAACGGGAAGCTTACGGTTCTTATCAATACGAACATAAAAAACATCGTTTACATCGGTTTCATACTCAAGCCATGCACCACGATTCGGGATAACTGTTGTTGAATACAGTTCCTTACCGGTTTTATCGTGATCCATTTTATAGTAAACGCCCGGGCTTCTTACAAGCTGTGAAACGATAACACGCTCAGCACCGTTGATAACGAATGTGCCGCTTGCGGTCATCAGCGGGAAATCGCCCATAAATACATTGCTCTCTTTGATTTCACCCGTTGACTTGTTCAAAAGTCTTGCGGTTACTCTGAGAGCGGCTGAATATGTTGCATCACGAACCTTACACTCAATTACGCTGTAGTTCGGGTGATCAACATCAAGTGTGTAGTCGATAAAATCGAGAACAAGGTTGTCCTGATAATCGGTAATGCCCGAAACATCTTTAAATACTTCTTTAAGACCTTCGTCAAGCAACCATTTGTATGACGCTTTCTGAATGTCGATAAGATTAGGCATATCAATTACTTCATCGATTTTACCAAAACTCATTCTTTCGGTGTTGCCAAGCTTTACGGGTTTGACATTAACCATAGGCGTATCACTCCTTAAAAAATCTATGAAACGGGGCAAGCGGTACTGAAAATCTGCTCATAAAAAGCTCTTGACACAAAAGGATTTTTGTGATAATATCCCCTTGTCGGATAAAGTTTTTTGCGGATTTTCCTGACCTCTTCGGTACATATCCCCATTATGGTACATTTTATTATTCTATATTGAAATAATCAATAAGTCAAGAGAATTTTCGGATTTTTTTCGGATTTTACTGACTTTTTTATATTTTTACAGGTTTTATTTCCCGAAAAGAACAATAATTCTTTTCGGGCTATTTTTTACGTCCCAATGCAACGCCCGACACGGTGTATGGTTTTACAAGTAGGGGCGTTCATCGGACGCCCGCAAGTAACAGAACATACATTATGATAAATACAAAGTGTATAGATGTCGCAAAGTCATTGTTCAACTGTAGCGGCGAACACGGTTCGCCAATTGATTTGTGTGCAAACACAAATCAAGCAAAACCAATTTTTTTGGTAAATAGCAAATATAAATTTCATATAACAAACGATTTGTATTAAGTCGAACCGATTTTACAATCGTTTCGATTGGCGAACACTGTTCGCCGCTACAGTATAACAATTGCTTTGTGGGATTTATCAAATTCGTTTTAACATATATTTTCTACCATTACCTGCGGGCGTCCAATGAACGCCCCTACATTTAAACAACAACTTTCATACAAACAAAAATCGCATCAGAGCTTTTTCGGGCATCTGATGCGATTTCTATATTATACTATTTTCTCGAATTGGGAACGGCGGCTCGCCGTAATTTTTCATTTTCAATTTTTAATTTTCAATTAGTTATCCTTCCCCATATCATCATATCTGTCCAGAAACGAAACTTTATTATCGCCCTGTTTATATGAAATAATCGTATCGAGGTTAACATTTTCAACGCTGTGGAAAATGTTGCTTTCAATCTGGGGATTGATTTTCTTCAGATTTGCTATAAGCTGTTTTATTTCCTGTCGTTTTGAGCCTGTGTTGCTGTTCGGGGAACAGGTTGTGCAGGTGTCCGTAAAGCGGCACGCACATTGAATGAAATTCAGCTTGTTGTAATCTCGCCAATGCTTGATTTCAGCCTCACGAACGAGGTAGAGAGGGCGGATAAGTTCCATTCCCTCATAGTTTGTGCTGTGGAGCTTCGGCATCATCGTCTGAACCTGACCGCCGTAGAGCATACCCATAAGGATAGTTTCTATAACATCATCATAGTGATGACCGAGTGCGATTTTGTTACAGCCGAGCTGCTTTGCCTTTTTGTAGAGATAACCTCTTCTCATTCTTGCACAAAGGTAGCAGGGATATTTGTCAACATTGTAAACAGAATTAAAAATATCTGTTTCAAAAACAGTTATCGGAATATTCAGCCTACGGGCATTGCTCTCGATTACATCACGATTTTCAACGCTGTAGCCCGGGTCCATTACAAGAAAAACAAGCTCAAACGGAAATTTGTTGTGCCTTTTCAACTCCTGAAAAAGCTTTGCCATCAGCATTGAATCCTTGCCGCCCGAAATGCAGACGGCAATTTTATCGTTCGGCTCAACAAGCTTGTACTCGATTATCGCCGCAGTAAATCTGCTCCAAATCGTCTTGCTGAACTTTTTGCGGATGCTTTTTTCAACATCGGTTGCGTAGTCCTCATTCTCGAATTGACTTCTCAACCAACTGTAATAACCGCCCTCAAGATTCACGGCATTAAATCCGTCATCACGCAGATTTTCTGCAAGCTCGTCACTTATCTGACCGCTTTTGCAACAGAGGACAACAAGCTTGTCTTTTGGCAAAAGTGAATTGTCCTCTTTGATTTTTGCAAGCGGAATATTCTTTGCACCGTCGATGTGACCGTATTCAAACGAAATTTCATCTCGGATATCGACAAGAGTATATTCCTCGTCAAGCTTTCTCACCTGTTCTATTGTAATCTGATTGTTTTCCGATTTAAACATTCATAACCCTTCAATCTCTGTTTTTGCTGTTTTTTATTGCAACAATTGTTATATCGTCAAATTGCTCCGCATTTTCGGTAAAGTCCGTCAAAGCGTCATAAACTCCGTCACACACACCTTTTGCAGTCTGTTCGGCATTTTGACAGGCAGACACAAGTCTTTCGTTGCCGAAAAATTCATTATCCGCATTTGTTGCCTCATTCACACCGTCGGTGTAAAGGCAAATTATATCTCCGTTTTCAAATTCAGCGCTGTTCACAACATACCTTGCATCATCAAACACACCGAGCATTATACACGGCTTACATTCTAAAAATTCAGCCTTGCCGTTGCTCACCGCAACAGGCTTGTTATGACCTGCATTTATGTACAAAAAGCTGTCGCTGTTTTTGTCAAAAATCACGGCAAATGCAGTTACAAACATTCCCTCGGGATTTGACGAACAGAGTTCCCTGTTGATTTCTTCAAATGCCCTGTCGGGTTCTGCATTTTCGGTCATTTTTTCGTGGATAAGAGTTTTTGCAAAAGCCATAAACATTGCCGCCGCAACGCCCTTGCCCGACACATCACCGACTACGGCACATATTCTGCCGTCAGGCAATGCAAAGCAATCGTAAAAATCGCCGCCTACCTGTCTTGCAGACTCCATTCTTGCCGAAACATCAAAACAATCGGCAAAGACAACATTCTTTTCTCTCGCAATTATTCCGTACTGAATCCGCCTTGCAACCTCAAGCTCGGTTTCATTCTTAGCCTTTTCACTCGCAAGGGCGGAATTTTTTTCAACATAAGTTTCTACATCGTGAGCCATATCGTTGAAATAATCAGCCAAAAGCTGAATTTCATCGTCAGAGCCGAGTTTTATCGGCACAAACGCTTTCTTTGTATTTGTGCCGTCAGCCTTGTCGGAAAAATATCCTCGAATTTTTTCAAAAATCAAAAGTATCGGATTATACATCTTTTTTCTGACAAACCGCATTACAAGCAAGAATACAATTGCCAGCACAACAAACAACGCAAGAACTCGCATTGCAGTATAGAAAATGATTTCCGTATAAATCTGCGTCAGCGAATAGTCCGCACCGATTAATGCAACAGGCTTGCCGTCCTTGCCTTGAATCGCTGAAAATGCCGTGTAAAAACTGCCGAAGCTGTCGTTCTGATATTCGTAAGCCGTGACAAGATTAGGATTTTCCCACGCCTCTTTTTCAGCGTCCCACAAGCCGTGGTCAACCTCTGCACCTGCACTTCTCACATTTAAAGCATTCTCTTTTTCGCTGTCATCATCGGCAACAGTCATAACATATGTAACCTTGTTTTCGTCAAAATCCGGAATGTAAATGTACATATATTCAAGGTGGTTCGTCTGACAAATCCACCTCAAGGTCTTAACGGCTTTCCGATATTCTTCGGAATCGGGATTATCAAGCAATGCGTTTATATCGCGGCGTTCAAAAGTTTCTGTTGCAACCTTTGACGCACTTTCGGTCAGCTGTCGTGTAAACCGCCTTGTGCGCTGAATGTTTTCAATGCAATTGAGCGTACCCGAAACAATCACCGCCAAAATAAACAGCACAAGTATGTGAAAGAAAAGCCTTTTGAAAATCGACTTTTGGACTTTTATTTTGCCGATTGGTTTTTCGGATTTTTTCATTAACAGTCACCGCTTTCTTTCCATACACTTTTTCATCTTGTATTTTAACACGAATGTGCAATAAATGTCCACATTTTTATTCGTACGGTATGTCACCGTTCCCCATTCGTATCGTAGGGCGGATATCATCCGCCCACACAGCAAGCCGCCGTTCCCCGTTCGTGAAGATAAGTCTGTTATGGCAAAAACATATCATGCCCGAGCGTGGCATTGTAGTTATTCGCTCCTACAATTAAAAGGTAACTTTCATCTAACAAAAAAACAGTCGGAAAACAATGCTTTTAATTTTGCAAACTGTCTGCCCGACCACAATTTTCCATTTTCAATTAACAAAAAACAGCCGACTGCTTTGCAATCGACTGTTTAATAATCGGATTATATATCAATTACCATCTTGCATCAAGTTCGGCTTTGGTGGCTCTTTTTTTCTTTCTTGCGACATATCTTGAATATCTTGAAAGCTTTCTGTCACGAAGGAAGAATACAAAAGCAATTGCGCCGAGGATAACTGCAACAAGCACAAACCAAAGACCTACATTTGCGGATCTCTGAACTGCGGCAACAAGAGTCGGTGTACTTGCGGCTTTTGACTTTGCAAGAGCCTTGTCGGCAGATTTTACGGACTGAACGGCAACGCTTGATGCTGTGTCCGAGTAGTTCTGATTCTTTTCGTTTGAAAGAATGAACTGCGACGCACCTGTTGAAGAAGGCATCTCAATCGGAGCGGCTGAAACCGCCGGAGAAACCTCACCGCTTACAACCTCTGTTTTTGGGTTTGCAACTGCGTTGTCGCTGAACAGTGCGTTGTATGTTTTCTCATCAACAATACCTGTTGAATCAAGTGAATTCTGATTCTGGAAATTTGCAACGGCCTGTGCTGTATATTCACCGTAGTAGCCTGTTGCATCCATTGCAAAGTAGCCGAGTTTTATAAGCTGCTGCTGAATTGCAGTTACTTCATCGTTTTCGTCACCGTTCTGATACTGAACTGCCTCTGTTACAGGCTCTGTTGTCGCCTCTGTGGGAGCAGTCGTTTCTTCTTCGGGCTTGTCCTCAGTCTTTGGTGTTGTATCGGCTTTTGGAGCTTCGGGAGCATTCTCCGAATAAAGTGTATTTCTCGAATCGCCTGCAATACCGTCAACTGTAAGACCTGCGGCTTTCTGGAATGCCTTATAAGCCTCTTCTGTTGCGTCACCGAAGTAACCGTCAACTGCACCGTCATAATAGCCGAGGTCAGCAAGTCTTTGCTGAATCTTCTTTACCTCAGCACCCGATGAACCGTTCTTGTAAACACTCGGTGTGTTGCTTGAAGATGATGAGCTGCTTGATGAACTTGAAGAGCTTGATGAACCTGATGAGCTTGAACCCGACGAACTGCTTGAAGAAGTGTTTGAAGGAGTCTTGCTCGATCTGCCCTGTGAGTCAAAGTAATATGTAGTACCGTCAATTGTTCTTGAAGTATTTACAATGTACTCGCCGTTTTCGTAGTAGTAGTAGTTGCCGTTAAAGCTTTCCCAACCGTTTGTTACATATGAAACTGCGGCAAGCTTGAACCAGTATGTCCAATTGTTATAACCGCCGATTGCCTCGTAGCAAACACCGTATTCATCACCTCTTGCGTCAACCTCCATACCGTTGCCGACATAAACGCCGACATGACCGGGACGCCAAAGTCCAAGACCGTGAACATTAGGAATGCCTGCGCTTACCGAACCTGTTTCGGTAGCTGTTTCAAGCTGTGGATTACCGCATCTTTCGCCGCCGGCATATGAATAGATAAGACCTGAACAGTCAACTGCTCCGGGGGTTGAACCGCCGTAAACATATGACCATCCGCTGTTATAGGCATTGAGTGCCCATTCTGCAAGACCTGCACCCGTGCCTTTTGCACCGGCAGAAAATGAAGAACCGAATACGCATACACTTGAAAGTGTGAGAACACTCAGAATGATTGCAGTAATCTTTTTTATTCTCTGCATCGTTAATTACCTCCATTTTTATCAGAGAGTCAAAGCTCTTACAGAAAAATAACGACCGACTCAAAGTACAGTCCGTTTTAATCTGTACGGAAGATTTGACCGAAAAATTGTTACCAAATCTGACAGTAAATTACAAATCAGGTTACACCTTGATAACAACATTGTAACCATTATAACATCACTCTTTTAAAAAATCAACCCCAAAGCCCGTATTTTTTGCTAATTCAGAAAATTTGATGCAGTTTCACTCACAAAATCTTCATTTCAAGCACCAAATTAAAGCGAATTATTACAAAATTTGTAACCTTTTGTAATATTTACAAAGTACCGTCAACATAAATTTCGCATCAAAAAAGCAGCTCCCGCCCAAGCATTTGGAGCGGGAGCTGCTTTTATTCGGTTTCCGTAATACAATTATGAAAAAAACAGAGGAGAGAAAATTTCAAAATGAAATTTTGCTGAGTAAAATATGAATTAAAAATTACGGCATTACTGGTATTCGCAAACACTTGCCCATTTGAGAAGGAACTCTCTCTCTTCGGGTTTGCCCTTAACAGACTGTGATGCGGCTACAATCGGAAGCCAGCGGTCAACATATTGACGGGCTGTGTCGGTCTTTGTGCAGTAAAGCTTCATATACTTTTCTGCAAGCTCTTCCTGATGATTCAAACGGAACAAGAGGTAAGTTCTTGCGGCATCGGCTGAACCGTTACCCTGTGTTGCGTGTGACCAGTCGATAACATACGGTGTACCCGACTCGTCAATAATAATATTACTCGGGTTGAAATCGCCGTGACAAACCTTTGTGTGATTCGGCATACCGTTAAGACGGGTTTCAAGCTCATATCTTGTCGTTGCATCAAGGTCGGTTTCGCTGATTTTGCGTTTCATCTTATCCTTGAGTTTGTTAAGCAACGGTGCTTTTTGGCTGAGGATTTTAACCTGAATGTCAACAAAGAGATTGAGGTATTCGTCCTCTTTTTCGGGATGCTCTGCCATAAGCTCCGCAAGAGTTTTGCCCTCGATGAAAGTGGAGATAATTGCCCATTTTCCGTCAATCTTTGTAACCTCTTCAATTTTCGGAATATTGAGTCCTGTTTCCTCAACTCTCGCCTGATTAAGAGCCTCGTTAAGAATATCTGATTTCGGATAACACTCGTCAAAAACTTTGGCTGCAAGCGCACCGTCTTTATAAACTACCTTGTTCTCTCTTTTTGCAAGAACTGTATCTAATTTCATAATAAAGCCCCTTTCGCTTTAAAATATTAAAAATTCATCAAGCAATCTTTCATTGCTTCGGTTATATTATACAACAATTTCAGGGGTTAGTACAGTGTAAAAATAACAAAATAATTTTTTTCATTAATCTTTCCTCCCTAATTTATATTGTTTTAATTGAAATAAAATTTGAATATCTATACTTGGATTTTCTATATACTCATCATTTTCAAAAGTATCATCTATTAATAATTCAGCAGCAAATGTATTAGCTTCAATTTCTATTTGATTAGTATATCTAGGGAATAAATCATAATCTTTTAATGCTTGTATCTCTTTAGAATGATGTAGTATAGCATGCCCGAGTTCATGAGCCAATACAACCTTTTGACAAAACTCATCTAAGTTTTCATTAATCACAATAAATTTATTAGTAACTACTTTTTTATAAATTCCCTTTATATTTCCTAAATCCATATAAATAATATTTATCTTCATTCTTTTACATAATTTGTATGGATTTCTAGTCCCATATTTTCTTTCTAAATTAACAACCCTTCTTCTTATATCCATAGCTATCACACTACTTTTTATCTTTATTAGATTTTTTAGAATATTTTTCTTTGTTAATTTGTTTACTCATAAAGAATAGTTCGTTCATAGCTAATAGTAATTTTTGTTTATCTTCTTCTGAAATATTCTCATCATTAAAAAATAATGTAGCTTCATTCATAGTTCTATCATATTGATTTTTATCTTTTGTATTCATTGATAATATTCTATCATCTTCTGGATCCACGTATCCTAACTCTTTAAATATGGGGATATAATCTATTTTATTTACTTTACATAATGCTCTTAAAAAAGCTGCATTCATATTTTTTACAGTTCCATTTTCATATCTTGAAATGTTACTATTATCCAAATCTATATCAAAATCCTTTTTTAATAGAATTTTCACATCTTCTAAACTATAACCAAGTTCTTTCCTTTTTTCTCTAAGTAAGTTTCCAATTTCTTTATTTTTATCAGCCATTTTATATCCCTCCTTTGAATAAATTATATTATATTTTTTGCGAAAACACAAAAATATATGTTGCAATAACGCAAAATATGTGTTATAATAAATTTATAAAATATAATAAATATAATTAAAAACCCAATAATTCTGATATTTTTTTAAATATCTTATTGCAATAACGCAAAAAAGAAAATAAAAAAAGAGTAGTGCGGGCACACTACTCTCAAGATGAAAAGTTCTTGGTGGGAACTTGACATCCAACTATAAAAATTATATCAAGTTTCCCCTTGAACTGTCAAGGGAGGAATAATGGAAAAGATAAAAATTCCAAAGATAATTGTAGAGATTACTGAAATCAAAGTAGAAGTACCAAAGATTGAAGTTGATACAGAAGAATTGGAAGAAGTAGAAAAGAAAATCAATGAAAATATTAGGGAGGAAAGATGATAGTTAATTTATTAATAATTGCTGGAATAATTGGAATATTTATAAAAGAGTTTGATACATTTAAGACAGCTTTAAGTTATAAGGAAGATGAGGAGAAAGAAGAATGAGATGCAATCATTGTGAAAAAATAATAGATAAAGAAGAGAGCTTTTATGAAATAGATGGAGAATTTTATTGTGAGGATTGTGTAGAGGAGCGTACAATAACTTACTATACGATAGGTGGAGATACAGGAATTAATTACGAAGATGATGAAACAAGTTGGCATAGAAATATCAATGACTTTATGGAAAATATAAAAGAAAGAATTGAACTTTATGAAAAGTGGAAAAAACAGTCAGAAAATTTGAATGGGCTTTATATGTTGAATGATTTTAGTGAATATTCAAGATTACTTGAAGAGGCTCAAAAATTATTAGAAAAAAGTCAAAAAGAAGATGAGGAGGAAGAATGGAATCTAAAATAACAAGCTTAATATTTTTATCAAGAGAGTATAACCAAAGTTCAGATGAAGATATTAATTTAACAGTTGAAGAGGGAAAACCAACAGTATATGTAATGGGAGATAGATACCAAGCTAATACTTGGGAAGAGGTTTTAGACAAAGCAATAAGAACTATTACAAGATGGATTGAAGAAGAGAAAGAAAGTCATAGTAAAGAATATAAAGAAGAGAATGAAATAGCAAAAAAATGGGAACAAATAGCTTGTTAAGGGGTAAGGATGATAGGAATAATTGAAATAATTCTAGTAAGTGCTTTTATGTGGTTTATTGGAGTAATGATGGAAAAATAATTTAAGTTTTAAGGGTAGCTTCCAAAAACTTTGGAAGTTGCTTCTAAAACTTAAAAAGAGGTGGTCTTGATGACTGTAAAAGAGTTAAAAGAAAAAGCTAAGTCAATGGGACTTAGTGGATATAGCAAAATGAGAAAAGCAGAATTAGAAAAATTTATAGAAGAGAATACACTACATACTAGTGAAGTATTATTTGCTGGAGAATGTAGTGGTGATGGAGAATGGTTAAATCATAGAAGAATAGGAGCAACAGATACATCAATCTTAGTTGTAGATAATGCTTTTAGACAAAAGCTAATAGACCAACCAGATAGATATACTTCTCCATATTTGATGTGGGCAGAGAGAAAAGGAATATACAGCCGTGATATATCCTTTAACTCTCAAATAGCTATGGAGTTTGGACACTATGCAGAGGATTTTATAATTGCTCATCTTCCAGTACTCTTTGAAAAAGAGTTTGGCCTAAAGATTGAAGCAACTAGAAAAGGGAATCAAGTAGTAGGAAATCCAATATATCCATTATGGAGTTGTACTCCTGATAGTTGGGTAAAGATTGATGGAGAATGGTTCCCAGTGGAACTAAAGACAGGTAATAGTTTCACTTCATATGAATGGGAAAGAGAGGAAGTTCCTAATAAATATTTTGCTCAAGTCCAGCAACAACTTGCAGTATTAGGAAAAAATAAAGGATTCCTAGTAGGATTTGTAGATAATAGATTTACTCGAGTTTATGAGATAGAAAGAAATGATAAATTAATATCTTTAGCTTATGAACTTACTAAGAGATTTCAAAAGTGTCTTGATGAAAATATAGAACCTGAACTAAATGGTTGTCCAGCTGAATGTGAGTTCCTAAAGCAAGAGTTTCAAGGATTTGAGAATAAGTATGAAAAAATCCCATTAATAAAAATAGAAGATAAAGAAATGGAAGCTTATTTCTCAATGAATGATACTAAAAAGCTAATATCTAAAGAAATTAAAGATATAGATACTGACTTAGATTTAACAAAAGCGAAAATTCAAAAGAAAATGATAGAACTAGAAACAGAAAGCTTATTAATTAATGGAAGATACTTAGCAACTTGGAAAGTAGATTCAAGAGGTGCTAAGAGATTTAATCTAAAAGAACTTCCTGAAAATAAAATAATTAAAGAGGTGGCATAATGACAACAGCAAAATTGGAACAAGTTATAGAATTGAAATCAAATTACGTAACACCAGCTAGAATGCAAGTTGGAAAAGTTTTTAAAATAACTAGAGCTGTAATAGGAGAAAGAGGAATATTTGAAAAAGTAAATTCAAATGAAACTCTATCAACTTCTAAAATAAAAAGTGTTGAAATAGTTGAAGAACTTATCTCAATAGCAACTGAAAATACCATATATCATTTTGAGGTGATTTAATGAGAGCATATAACAGTAGAAAGACACCAAAAGAAATATATCTATTTAGAAAAAATTTAGAAAATTATCTTTAAGTCAGCAAGAAATATATACAGGTTTTAATGGAGAAAGAAAAACTTATGTTATTACTGGTGTGTTTAAAGTGAAACAAAATAAAGGAAGTTATCTTATTTTTGGTGACGGTTTTAAAATGAGAAGTTGTTTTAGAATTATTAATAAAATAGTTAATAACACTTCTAACACTTTAAGTATAACACAAACTATTAAGTATTTAGAGGAAGGTTACAATATAAAAATATCTGAATTAGGAATAACTAGAAAAGAATTTTCTCAAAAAGATAATGTTATAAATATCGGAATGAAAATTAGAGAACATATCTTGAATAGAGATAAAAAAGAAAAAGGAGTTGAAAATTAATGGCAAAAGTGAAAAATGATTTAGTACCAAAAGATGATATTCAAAGTAATGTAGGAGTTCCAGCTTTAAAAAGTATGTTGGCAACTCAAGCTATAAGAAAACAACTTAAATCTTTATTAGGAGAAAGAGCTGGCCACTTTATGATGGCAATAATACAAGTAGTTGAGGGTACACCTCAACTACAACAGGCAGAACCTCAAAGTATTATAAATGCTGCTATTGCTTCAGCAGTATTAAATCTTCCAATAGAGAAAAATTTAGGATTTGCATATATAGTACCATACAATGATAAAAATAAAGGAATGTTAGCTCAATTTCAAATGGGATATAAAGGGTATATACAGTTAGCTCTTAGAAGTGGAGAGTATAAATATATCAATGCAATAGAGATAAAAGAAGGAGAAATCCAAGGATATAACATTCTTACTGGAGAATTAAATCTTAAATTTATAGAAGACTTAGATAAAAGATTAGAAGCTAAAACAGTAGGTTATGCATCTTATATAGAGTTTAATAATGGATTTAGAAACACTCTTTTTATGACAGTTGGCCAAGTTAAAAATCATGCTGAAAAATACAGTCAATCATATCAATATGATTTAAGAAAAGGATATTCAATGTCTAACTGGAGTAAGAACTTTGATGCTATGGCATTAAAAACAGTTTTGAAATTAAATCTTAGTAAATTTGGAGCTTTATCTGTTGAAGTTCAAAAAGCTCTTCAAACAGATGGACTAGTAGTTAAAGAAGTAGAAGATGATGGAACTATAATAGGACAATTTGCAGATAACACAGGAGAGGATATTGAAGTTATAACTGATATTCCAGCAACTGATGAAGATAGAGTAGAACTTCTTAGAAATTCAGATATACTCAAGATAGATTTGAAAAAAGAAGTAAAAAAAGAATTAAAGATAGATTTTGATAATATGACAAAAACAGATGTAGCAACTATTCAAGAATGGATAGATAAAGAGATAGATAGAAAGATGGAGGAATAAAAGGGATTTTTCCCTCTTCCTTATAGGAGGATTAATATGTTGAATGATATTAAAAAGACTAGTTTTAAATATGACCATGAACTTAAACCTCAATATATAGCAGAAGTAAGAGAAATTGGAGAGTATGAAGGAGAGCCTTGTGTATATATAGTAATGAGAGAAAACTTCCATACTAGAGGAAGATTTAGAGCTATGATTCCAAGTTTAATAGAAAAATGGGGAAATAGGCTTGAGATTAAAAAGAGAGTTGGTAGCAAGTATCTACATATTACACAGGTACAAGCTAAATTAGTATAAGAAAATTATTGGACATTGGCAAGTAAATAATACTGAGGAAAATAATAACCTTGACTTTATTATCTATTATATGTATAATTAATA